>Ga0209794_1000335_pt1 | contig 83929 bp, 83 predicted proteins | sample EBPBio232013_DNA_FD_185869 | JGI IMG/M metagenome (GOLD analysis project Ga0209794, IMG submission 185869) | Wastewater treatment Type I Accumulibacter community from EBPR Bioreactor in Madison, WI, USA - Reactor 1_5/23/2013_ DNA (SPAdes)... | ecosystem: Engineered > Bioreactor > EBPR >...
AGGTCGGGGCGACCCATCATTGCGGCGGCCACCTTCTGATCATCGAGCACATCCGTCGACTCGATCACGACCGTTGCGGCCTGTTTGTAAGCGGGGCGGGCGGCTTCCGGCAGGGCGGTGACGCGCGGATCGGTGACATGCATGGTGCCGAGCAGCCAGGACGGGGCGAGACCGTCCTTCTCGATCTTCCAGAAAATACCGTTGCCGTTCGGGACCTTTTCAGCAATCGCCATCCCGGCCTCGTAGGCCTTCGGGTTTTCCTGCTTCAGTTCGGTCAGAATGTTCCGGCCATTGCAGGTGACGTCTTCTGCGGCTTTTGCGGGGTGAGCCGTCATCAGCGCAAAGGCGAGCAACATCAAAAGCAGCATCGGCAGGGCAGCCGCCACATAAAGCAGCGGATGGGCAATGCGTTCGCCCAATACGAGGGCGCGGGCTTTTTGCGAGGTCACAGACATTCCATTCGATCCGGTTCGGCACATGTCCGGCAGTCTAGCGGGACGAGGCTCACAAGCCTTTAACCGGATGGGTTAAGGCCGGGTTAAATCGGGCATTGCCTACGCCTTCCTCAGGCGCGGGGGTGGGCACGATCATAGATTTCCAGAAGCCGCACCGAATCGACGCCGGTATAGACCTGCGTTGTGGACAGGCTGGCATGGCCAAGCAGTTCCTGAATGGTGCGCAGATCGCCGCCGCCGGACAGGAGATGCGTGGCGAAGGAATGGCGAAGCGCATGCGGTGTTGCCGTTTCCGGCAGGCCGAGCGCACCGCGCAGGCGCTGCATCTGGCGCTGGATAATGGCGGGTTGAAGCGGGCCGCCGCGCGCGCCGCGAAACATCGGTTCGCCGGGAGCGAGCGCGAAAGGGCAGAGAAGCTGATAGACGCGCACGCTTTCCAGAACGACGGGCAGAAGCGGAACGAGACGCGTTTTTCCGCCCTTGCCGGTGATGGTCAGCATCGTGGCTTCAGCAGGCAGATCGACCGGGCGAAGGCCCAAGGCTTCCGAAATACGCAATCCACAACCGTAAAGCAGGGCGAGAACAGCGGCGTCGCGCGCACCGATCCACGGTTCGTCCTGAAGGTCGGCCCCGGCCTGGATGACGTTGAGGGCTTGCTCCGGCAACAGCGGCTTGGGCAATGACTTCGGCTGCTTGGGGGCGCGGACGGCTCCGGCTCCGGCGGCGTTGACGAGGCCCTTCTTTTCCAGAAAACGCAGGAGCGAGCGAATACCCGCCATGTGGCGACCAAGCGAACGTGCGCCATCGCCCTCGCGGCGGCGGTTTGCCAGAAAGGCGCGCAGGTCTGCCGGGCGCAGGGTGTGAATATCCTCGATGCGCGCCGGACCGCCAAGATGACCCGTCAGGAATTGCAGGAATTGCCGCGTGTCGCGCTCATAGGCGTCCACCGTCAACATGGAGAGGCGGCGCTCATGCTGAAGGTTCTCGAGCCAGAGCTGGCGCTCGGCGATGAGATCAGGCGCGGCGATGATAAGGATTTCGGTCATGGCTTCCGTACAGGTTTTGCCGCAGTCTGCTCGACCGGGCGTTAGGAAATTGCTAACGAAGGCTGTTTTCACGCTGGAGCGCTCAACCCATGCGGCTTGTTTCGCTGTCTGCCCATCAGTACCGCTCGCTGCGTGCCATCCGCATGGAGCTTGGCGGGGTCAGCCTGTTCATCGGGGCAAACGGAGTGGGCAAATCCAACCTCTACCGCGCTCTGCAATTGGTGCAGGCAGCGGTGCGGGGCACCTTTGCCCATGAGATTGCCGCTGAAGGGGGCATGATGCAGGCGCTTTGGGCGGGGCCTCGCCGCAAGCATGAGGCGGCCCGGATCGTCCTATCCGTCGAGATTGCCGATGAAGAGCGCGGGCTTACCTTCGATTATCGCATTGAGGCCGGTTTGCGTCCGCCGCTTGCCGCGGGCTTCGTGTTTGAGCCTCAGGTGAAGGAGGAGTGCTTTCGGGTCGATACGGGTCGTGGCCCGGTCGTCATGATGGAGCGCAAGGGTGCCAGTATCTCCTTGCGGGGTGAGCGCGGGCGCATGGTGCCGTTTGATGAAACGGTGCTGACCTCGGAGACGGCCGTCTCGCTGATTGCGCGCGGCGGCGTTTCGCCCGAAGTGACCACGTTTTGCCGCTTCATCGACCAATGGCGCTTCTTCCACGGGTTTCGCACCGATGCCGGATCACCGCTTCGCTTTCCCTGCCTTGCCGTGACTGCGCCGCTTCTTGATGAGGACGGGGCCAATCTCGCCGCCGTCCTTGCCACGCTTTCGGTGACGCGTGGCGATACGGTGGAGTTGGACCGGGCGGTGGCGGATGCGCTTTCCGGCGCGCGGCTGGTGCTGCCGGAACCGGACAGTGATGCAAGCTTCGGCCTTGCCCTGCCGGAATTTCCGCAGCGGGTGTTCTCGGCGCGGGAATTGTCGGATGGTCAGTTGCGCTTTCTGGCGCTGGCCGGGGCGCTTTTGTCTTATCGCCAGCCGCCCCTCATTGCCCTCAACGAACCGGAAACGAGCCTGCACCCGGACATGCTCGAACCTTTGGCCGATCTCATTGCCAAGGCGGCGGAGAAAAGTCAGGTGTGGATCGTCACCCACTCCGAACGCTTGGCCGAGGCGGTGCGCCAACGGTGCGGCCTGCGTCCGCTTCGGGTCATCCGGCAGGATGGGGCAACGTGGATTGAGGGCATGCGCCTGACCGGCCTGATGGCGGATGAGGATGATTGATACGCGCTTTCCACTTTCCCTTTGCGTGCGGTTGAGGGCATTGTCGCGGACATGACGAAAGATTCGTTTGCCTCCCTTTTTGGTGATCTGCCGGAAGCGCCCGCGGCCCGCCGCGCCGTGCCGGTGCTGGTGCCCATGCCCGCGCCGGTGCCCTTCAGTTACGCCGTGCCCGATGGCATGCATGTCGAGCCGGGGTCCGTGGTGCAGGTGCCGCTCGGGCCGCGTCAGGTGATCGGCGTCGTCTGGGACGGGCCGCTGGATGCCGTCGATCCGAAGAAGCTTCGCCCGATCACGATTGCCTTCGATTGCCCGCCTTTAACGAAGGATATGCGCGCCTTCATCGACTGGGTTTCCGCCTATACGCTTTCGCCGCCCGGCCTTGTGGCCCGCATGGCGCTTCGTGCTCCGGCGGCCTTTGATCCGGAGCCGATGGTGGAGGGCGTGCGGCTTGGTCCCGGCCAGCTGGAACGCATGACGCCCGCCCGTGCCCGTGTGATGGAACTGGCGAGCGAAGGTTTTGCCTGGACGAAAAGCGGCCTTGCCCATGCGGCGGGTGTCTCGCCCAGTGTTGTCGACGGTCTGTTGAAATCTGCCGTACTGGAAACCGTCTTCATGGCCCCGCCGCCGCTGGTGGCCAAGCCCGACCCGGATTTCATTCAGGGGCGTCTGGATGGCGCGCAGGTGGATGCCGCCGACGAATTGCGCGAGGCGGCGCGCGACGGGTTTTCCGTAACGCTGATTGATGGTGTGACCGGCTCCGGCAAGACGGAGGTCTATTTCGAGGCGGTGGCCGAGGCGCTGAAACGCGGCAAGCAGGTGCTGATCCTCCTGCCGGAAATTGCCCTGACGGCGAGCTTCCTTGAGCGGTTTCAGGATCGTTTCGGGGCGAAGCCTGCCGAATGGCATTCCGACCTTTCGCCCCGCACCCGCGAAAAAGTGTGGCGTCAGGTGACGGAAGGCGAAATCCGCGTTGTGGCGGGTGCGCGCTCCGCGCTCTTCCTGCCGTTTGAGGAACTGGGGCTGATCGTCGTCGATGAAGAGCACGACCCGGCCTACAAGCAGGAAGACCGCGTCTTTTATAATGCCCGCGACATGGCGGTGGTGCGGGCGCGCATCGGCGGCTTCCCGGTCGTCCTGTGTTCGGCGACCCCTTCGGTCGAAAGTCAGGTGAATGCGCGGTCCGGACGTTACAATGCTATTCATATGCCAACGCGCTTCGGCGATGCGGCATTGCCCGACCTTCATCTCATTGACCTCAGACGCCATCCGCCGGAGCGGGGCGGCTTTCTCTCGCCGGTTCTGTTGCGCGGCATGGCCAAGACGCTGGAGAAGGGCGAGCAATCGCTGCTCTTCCTCAACCGGCGCGGCTATGCGCCGTTGACGCTCTGCCGGGTGTGCGGTCATCGCTTCCAGTGCCCGCAATGTTCGAGCTGGCTGGTGGAGCACCGCTTTCGCGGCCAGATCCAATGCCATCAATGCGGCTATGCCGAACCGACGCCGCAGGCTTGCCCGGAATGCGGCACGCTGGATCATCTGGCGGCTTGCGGCCCGGGTGTGGAGCGCATTGCCGAAGAGGTGGAACGCCATTTCCCGGAGGCGCGCACCATCGTTTTGTCGTCCGACATGGCGGGCGGGGTCAGGCGGTTGAGGCTGGAACTCGACGCCATCGCCAAGGGCGAGGCGGATATCGTGGTGGGCACGCAACTGGTCGCCAAGGGACATAACTTCCCCATGATGACGCTGGTCGGGATTGTCGATGCCGATCTGGGGCTGGCCAACGGCGACCCGCGTGCGGCCGAGCGGACCTTCCAGCTTCTGGCGCAGGTCACAGGCCGCGCCGGACGCACGGGGCTTAAAAGCCATGGCCTGATCCAGACCTATCAGCCGGCCCATCCGGTGATGCAGGCGATTGCTTCAGGGGATCGCGAGGCCTTTTATGATCGCGAGATTGCCGAGCGCGAGCGGGCGCTTCTGCCGCCTTTCGGGCGGCTGGCCTCACTGATTATCTCCGCCGACACGCGCGCCGATGCCGAGACCCATGCCCGCGGGCTTCGTGCGGCGGCCCCAGCCGTCTCCGGCATCAGTCTGCTTGGTCCGGCGGAAGCACCGCTGGCTCTCATTCGCGGGCGTCACCGTTTCCGGCTTCTGGTTCACGGCCAGCGCACGTCCGACATGCAGGCCTTTGTGCGGGCGATGCTTCAAAATGGCCCGAAGGTCAGAGGCTCCGTTCATGTGCAGCTGGATATCGATCCGCAAAGTTTCCTTTGAGGGGCCTTGAGACGGGGAAGATCATTTTCCCGTCGGGAAGATCATGGCATAAGGGCGCAAACTGATTTGCGGAGCCTTCCATGGAGTTTTACCTGCCGACCGAGACGGGCGAACTGCTCGCCTTTTGTGCTGCTGCCTTCACCGCGCTTGCGGGCCTCTTCATGATGTTCGCGCCCGGCCTGACCTTTCGGGCGCTCGGGCTCGGCTCGATGGAGCATCGTCCGGGTGCGATTGCCGAAGGGCGATCCTCATTGGGCGGCTTTTATGCGGGTTTGGGGATCTCCGCGATTCTGCTCGCCCAGCCCTGGATCTACATGGCGTTGGGCATCGGCTTCGCGCTTGCTGCCTTCGGCCGGATTCTATCGCTAATGTCGGATAGAGGGAAGAATCTCGCCAATTACCCTCTCCTGGTTGTGCAGGTGGTTCTGGCCACGCTGATGCTCGGCTATTCCTTCGGCTATATCTGAGCTGTCTTTCCCTGCACTTGCAGCCGCTTTCGGCGCGATTCCAACAAAATTTTAAAAAGCGTATTGTCCTAAAGGCGTAAACGGATAATACGCGTGTTGCGAGTCCCGACAGCGTGTGCTAGACGGACCCCGAATTTATGGAAAAGGCGTGGCGCAAGCCGGGCCAATTTCAGGCAAAAATGCAACGAATTCAGAATCTTCCAAGTGCTCCCACGCAGGGTGTGCGGATTCTGGATGAAAATCAGGGAACTTTTGCCCGTGGCAGACACATCCCCGCTCATTTCCGGTGTTGCCGAACGTTATGCGTCGTCGCTTTTCGAGCTGGCGCTTGAAGCTGGCAAGGTGGACGCGGTCAGCGCCGCGCTCAACGGTTTCGATGCCCTTATCGGCGAGAGCGAAGATCTGAAGCGTCTCGTGCAGAGCCCGGTGTTCTCCGCTGAAGATCAGGTCAATGCCATTTCGGCAATCGCCGACAAGCTGGGCGTTGATGCTCTCGTTGTGAACTTTCTGAAAGTGGTGGCGGGTAACCGTCGCCTTTTCGCTCTTCCTGGCATGATCAAGGCTTTTGCCCAGATCGCCGCTGCCCATCGCGGCGAGATCACTGCCGATGTCACGTCTGCTCATGCGTTGACCGCTGAGCAGGAAACTGAATTGAAGGCGGCGCTGAAGAGCGTGACCGGCAAGGACGTGACGCTCGCCGTCACGGTTGACCCGGCGATCCTCGGTGGTCTGATCGTTAAGGTCGGGTCGCGTCAGATCGACACGTCTCTTCGCACCAAACTCTCTACCCTTAAGCTTGCACTGAAAGAGGTTGGCTGATGGATATCCGCGCCGCGGAAATTTCCGCAATTCTGAAAGATCAAATCAAAAATTTCGGCAAAGAGGCTGAAGTCTCCGAAGTCGGCCAGGTGCTTTCCGTCGGTGACGGTATTGCTCGTGTGTACGGTCTCGACAACGTTCAGGCCGGCGAAATGGTCGAGTTCCCGGGCGGCATCCGCGGCATGGCGCTCAACCTTGAAGCCGACAACGTCGGCGTCGTTATCTTCGGTGCTGACCGCAGCATCAAGGAAGGCGACATCGTCAAGCGTACCGGCGCCATCGTGGACGTTCCGGTCGGTCCGGAACTGCTCGGCCGCGTCGTTGACGCGCTCGGCAACCCGATCGACGGCAAGGGCCCGATCAACGCTTCGCGCCGTTCGCGCGTTGACGTGAAGGCTCCGGGCATCATTCCGCGCAAGTCGGTTCATGAGCCGATGTCCACGGGTCTCAAGGCTATCGACGCCCTGATCCCGGTTGGTCGCGGCCAGCGCGAGCTTGTGATCGGCGACCGCCAGACCGGCAAGACCGCCATCATTCTCGACACGTTCCTGAACCAGAAGCCGATCCACGACAATGGCCCGGACAAGGACAAGCTGTTCTGCGTCTACGTCGCCGTCGGCCAGAAGCGTTCGACCGTTGCCCAGTTCGTGAAGGTGCTCGAAGAGCGCGGCGCTCTGCCGTACTCGATCGTGATCGCCGCAACGGCTTCCGATCCGGCTCCGATGCAGTATCTGGCTCCGTTCACCGGCTGCGCCATGGGCGAATACTTCCGTGACAACGGCCAGCACGCCCTGATCGGTTATGACGACCTTTCCAAGCAGGCTGTTGCCTACCGTCAGATGTCGCTTCTGCTGCGTCGTCCGCCGGGCCGCGAAGCTTACCCGGGTGACGTGTTCTATCTGCATTCGCGTCTTCTTGAGCGCGCTGCAAAGATGAGCGACGAAAACGGTGCCGGTTCGCTGACGGCTCTGCCGGTCATCGAAACGCAGGGCAACGATGTGTCCGCGTTCATTCCGACCAACGTGATCTCGATCACCGACGGCCAGATCTTCCTTGAAACCGACCTGTTCTATCAGGGCATCCGTCCGGCCGTTAACGTCGGTCTGTCGGTGTCGCGCGTTGGTTCCTCGGCTCAGATCAAGGCCATGAAGCAGGTTGCCGGCTCGATCAAGGGTGAACTCGCCCAGTATCGTGAAATGGCCGCCTTCGCCCAGTTCGGTTCCGACCTTGACGCCTCCACGCAGCGCCTGCTGAACCGTGGTGCCCGTCTGACGGAACTCCTGAAGCAGCCGCAGTTCTCGCCGCTGAAGACGGAAGAACAGGTTTCGGTGATCTTTGCCGGTGTGAACGGTTACCTCGATAAGCTGCCGGTCGCGCAGGTTGGCAAGTTCGAGCAGGGTCTGCTCAACTACCTCCGCACGGAAGGCAAGGCTATCCTCGACGCGATCCGTACGGACAAGGCCATCTCTGACGACACGAAGGGCAAGCTCAAGGCTGCGCTCGACTCGTTCGCCAAGAATTTCGCCTGATCCGATCAAGCCAGGACGTTAAGCGATGCCTTCACTAAAGGACCTAAAAAACCGGATCGCCTCCGTTAAGGCGACGCAGAAGATCACCAAGGCGATGAAAATGGTCGCCGCGGCGAAGCTGCGTCGTGCTCAGGAGGCCGCCGAGGCTGCCCGCCCGTATTCGCAGCGGATGGGTGCGGTGCTTGCAAACATCGCGGCAACGATTGGCGCTGACGACGGTGCTCCGCGCCTGATGACCGGCACCGGCAAGGACGACGTGCATATGCTCGTCGTCTGCACCGCCGAGCGTGGTCTGTGCGGTGGCTTCAACTCCCAGATCGCGCGTTTTGCGCGCGATCATGCCCGCCAGCTGATCCGTGACGGCAAGACCGTCAAGATCTTCTGCGTTGGCAAGAAGGGCTACGATATCCTGCGTCGCGAATTCGCTTCGCTGATCATCGAGAAGATTGAACTTCGTGATGTCCGCAAGGTCGGCTTCGAGAATGCCGATGCGATCGGTCGCAAGATCATCGCTCGCTTCGAGAATGAAGAGTTTGACGTCTGCACCCTGTTCTATTCCGAGTTCAAGTCGGTGATCAGTCAGGTTCCGACGGCTCTGCAGCTTATCCCGGCGATTGCTCCGGCAGCGGGTGAAAGCGATGCGGGCGCACTCTATGAATACGAGCCGGATGCCGGTGCGATCCTCAGCGATCTGATCCCGCGCAACCTTTCTGTTCAGGTCTTCCGCGCTCTGCTCGAGAATGTCGCAGGTGAAATGGGTGCCAAGATGAGCGCGATGGATAACGCCACGCGCAACGCTGGCGAAATGATCCATAAGCTGACGCTTTCCTACAACCGTCAGCGTCAGGCCCAGATCACCAAGGAACTCATTGAAATCATTTCGGGCGCCGAGGCGCTCTGAGGTTAAGGAAAAGAGGAAACGAACATGGCTGACGCAGCTGCTTCCACTGGTAAGGTGACACAGGTCATCGGCGCCGTCGTCGACGTGGCGTTCGATGGCGCTCTCCCGCCGATCCTGAATGCACTTGAAACCAACAACGGCGGCAACCGCCTGGTGTTCGAAGTCGCCCAGCACCTTGGTGAAAACGTCGTTCGCGCAATCGCCATGGACTCGACCGAAGGTCTGGTTCGCGGTCAGGCCGTGATCGACACCGGCGCTCCGATCTCGGTTCCGGTTGGTCACGAAACGCTCGGTCGTATTCTGAACGTCATCGGCGAGCCGGTTGACGAAGTCGGCCCGGTCAACACGTCTGCCCGTCGCGCCATCCACCAGGACGCACCGTCCTACGTGGAACAGTCGACCGAAGGCCAGATCCTTGTCACCGGCATCAAGGTCGTTGACCTTCTGGCTCCGTACGCCAAGGGCGGCAAGATCGGCCTGTTCGGCGGCGCCGGCGTGGGCAAGACGGTTCTCATCATGGAACTCATCAACAACGTGGCTAAGGCACACGGCGGTTACTCCGTGTTCGCCGGCGTGGGTGAGCGTACCCGCGAAGGTAACGACCTTTACCACGAAATGATCGAGTCCAAGGTGAACGTGGACCCGAAGGAAAATGGCGGCTCTGCCGAAGGCTCCAAGTGCGCCCTGGTTTACGGCCAGATGAACGAACCGCCGGGCGCTCGCGCTCGCGTCGCTCTGACGGGTCTGACGATCGCTGAAGACTTCCGCGACAAGGGCCAGGACGTTCTGTTCTTCGTGGACAACATCTTCCGCTTCACGCAGGCCGGTTCGGAAGTGTCGGCTCTGCTCGGTCGTATTCCTTCGGCCGTGGGTTACCAGCCGACGCTGGCCACCGACATGGGTGCCCTGCAGGAACGCATCACCACGACGACCAAGGGTTCGATCACCTCGGTGCAGGCCATTTACGTGCCCGCCGACGACTTGACCGACCCGGCTCCGGCCACGTCGTTCGCCCACCTGGACGCCACGACCGTTCTGTCGCGTTCGATCGCTGAAAAGGGTATCTACCCGGCCGTTGACCCGCTCGACTCCACGTCGCGCATGCTCGACCCGCTGGTCGTTGGTGAAGAACACTACGACGTTGCCCGTAAGGTTCAGTCGACCCTGCAGCGCTACAAGTCGCTTCAGGACATCATCGCCATCCTCGGCATGGACGAACTGTCTGAAGAAGACAAGCTGACCGTGGCGCGCGCCCGTAAGGTTGAGCGCTTCCTGTCGCAGCCGTTCCACGTGGCTGAAGTCTTCACGGGTTCGCCGGGCAAGCTCGTCTCGCTCGAAGACACCATCAAGGGCTTCAAGGGTCTGGTTGCTGGCGAATACGATCACCTTCCGGAAGCTGCCTTCTACATGGTTGGCTCGATGGAAGAAGCCATCGAAAAGGCCAAGAAGCTGGCTGCTGAAGCTGCTTGATCCTCAATCGGAAAGGGCGCGTTCGCCGCGCCCTTTTTCCCTTCCGCAAATGAAGAGTTAATTCGTCATGGCTGACAGCTTCAATTTCGAACTCGTGTCTCCCGAGCGTCTGCTGGTTTCGGAACAGGCCAGTGAAGTGGTCATTCCGGCGACGGAAGGCGAGATGACGGTCATGGCCCGTCACGCTCCGACGATGACGACGCTCAATCCGGGTGTCGTTGCGGTCAAGACCGCAGCTGGCAAGGCTGAGAAGTACGTTGTCCTGGGCGGTTTTGCCGATATCGGTGCCAATGGCCTGACGGTGCTGGCCGAATCCGCAACGCCGGTTGCCGATTTCAACAAGGATATCCTGCAGGCTCGTATCGAGGCTGCGCAGAAGGAACTTGCTGCAGAGCAGGATCACGAAAAGCGCGGCAGCATCGAAGCGTTCCTCGCAGCGCTGACGCATTTGAACGGCGCGATTATCGCCTGATCCAAAGGCTGGAATTCGATTGCAAAAGCCGTCCGGGCAACCGGGCGGCTTTTTTGCATGGGGACGCGGCTTCATGCGCAAGACGCACGCTTGTTCTGAAGCGCGGATAATCTGAAGCCGAGTGATCATGGGGGGAGGGTGATGGTGATCCCGACGCGATTCGAACGCGTGACCCCCAGATTAGGAATCTGGTGCTCTATCCTGCTGAGCTACGGGACCACTTCACCGGCACTCATACAAAAGGCGGGGCTGTAAGCCAAGCCATTTGTTCTCGGCACCGGCTAATCTGTCAGCCGCTGTTCGGCCAGCCGCACCCAATAGGAAATGCCCTGAGCGATGATGTCGTCATTGAAATCATAGGCCGGGTTGTGGAGGCCTGCGCTGTCACCATTGCCGATGAAGATGAACGCGCCCGGACGCTTCTTCAGCATGAAGGCGAAGTCTTCGCCCGCCATGGACGGGGCGACCGCCGGATCGACATTGGCCGGGCCGACGATGTCGCGTGCCACCGCAAGGGCGTGATCATAACCGCTGTCGTGGTTGATCGTGACCGGGCATTTGCGTTCGTAGTCGAGTTCCACCGTGGCCCCATGGGCGGCGGCAATGCCTTCCACGATCTGGCGAAGGCGTTCCTGTGTCATGTCCTGTACGGCCTCATTGAGGCTTCGGACCGTTCCGGCAATCAGCGCTTCCGGCGGGATGACATTGTGCGAGGACCCGGCCTGGAACTTGGTGACCGAGACGACAACCGCCTCAAGGGGGGCGACATTGCGCGCGGCAATCATCTGCAGGTTCGAGACGATCTGCGCGCCGATGGCGATCGGATCAATCGTGCGGTGCGGCTGGGCCGCATGGCCGCCACGGCCGGAAATCCGGATCGTGAACTTGTCCGGCGCGGCCATGATGGCACCGCGGCAGATGGCGAACTGACCTGCGGGTATGCCCGGCATATTGTGCATGCCGTAGACTTCATCAATGCCAAAACGCTCCATCAGGCCGTCTTCAACCATCGCCAGAGCGCCCGCGCCCCCTTCTTCGGCGGGCTGGAAGATCAGCGCGATGCGGCCGTTGAAATTACGGGTCTCGCTGAGATAACGGGCGGCACCGAGCAGCATGGCGGTGTGGCCATCATGCCCGCAAGCATGCATGCGGCCTTCGATCTTCGATGCCCAGGGTTTTCCGGTGACTTCCTCAACGGGCAGCGCATCCATATCGGCACGCAGGCCAATGGTGCGTCCCGTTTCGCTGCCGCGACCCTTGATGATGCCGACAACGCCGGTCTGGCCAATGCCGGGCACGATTTCATCGACGCCGAATTCCTTCAGCTTTTCAATGATGAAGGCTGCCGTGTCATGAACATCATAGAGAATTTCGGGGTGTTCATGGAGATGGTGGCGCCAGGCGGTGACTTCGTCCTGAAGTTCGGCGGCGCGGTTGAGAATGGGCATCATCTGTTCCTGAATGCTGGCGGAAATTGATCGGAATCGCTTCCTCCGACTACACAGTTTGCGCCGTAGAATTGACCTAATCAATCGTCTTTGCCATTGCTTGGCCACATAGGGTAAATATCCCGCGTCGATATTCGATTTTCAAGACATTGCCGAAGGGGCAGATCGTGTTCACATCAAGTTTCCGTTCGTTCACAGCATTTCTTATGACCGGAGTGCTGGCCACGGGGAGCGTGGTCGCAGGCGCAGGGCCCGCGTCGGCCAATCCGCACATTCTGGTTGACGTCGCGTCGGGTCAGGTGATCGAGCATGAGGAGGCCTTCCGCAAATGGTATCCCGCCTCGCTCACCAAGCTGATGACCGCCTATGTGACGTTCCGGGCGCTGAAGGCGGGCAAGCTTTCGCTGCAATCGCCGGTCACCATGTCGCCGAAGGCGGCCAACGCTGCCCCGTCCAAGACCTTCTTCCGCGCTGGCGCGCAGGTGACGGTCGACAATTCGCTGAAGCTTCTTCTGGTCAAGTCGGCCAATGACATCGCGGTCGCACTGGCTGAAGCCGTTGGCGGCTCGCAGGATGCGTTTGTCGGCATGATGAACGCGGAAGCGGCGCGCATCGGCATGAGCGACACGCATTTCGTCAACCCGAACGGCCTGCCCGCCAAGGGGCAGTATACGACGGCGCGCGATCTGGCCGTGCTGGCTGTGACAATCAAGCGGGAATTCCCCGAATATGCCTCCTATTTTGCACTGGAAGGAGTCGATACCGGCAAGAAGACCTATGGCAACTACAACATGCTGATTGGTCGCTTTGACGGTGCGGATGGCATGAAGACCGGCTTTATCTGCGCTTCGGGCTTCAATCAGGTTTCATCGGCGACGCGCAACGGTCGCACCGTGGTCTCGGTCGTGCTCGGGGCGGAAAGCCTTGCGGGCCGCACGGAACGCTCTGCCGACCTGCTGCAGAAAGGTCTGACGGCCCAGAAGGGCGTTGGCACGCTCGCCAAGCTTGCTCCCTACGGCGAACAGGGCACGCAGGCGGTGGATATCAGCAACGAGATCTGCAATCCGCAGGCCGCCAAGGTGCGCTCTGAAGGACGCGATGATGCGGGCCGCATGATCATCAAGTCGCCCTTCGTGCATGAGCTTGGTCGCGACCCGGTCTATTCCTTTGCGGGCGTCATTCCGGGAACCGAGCCGCCGCCACCGCCGCCGGCCGACAAGAAGAAGAAGGCCGACAAGGACCAGAAGAAGCCGGTGAAAAAGCCTGCGGCTGAAAACACATCCGCAAAGGCAAACTGACCCATGCAGGCGCGTATTCCGGTTTCCATTGTGACGGGCTTTCTTGGTGCGGGAAAGTCGACACTGATCAATCGCCTGCTCAAGGACCCGGCGATGCGCGACGCTGCCGTGATCGTCAATGAGTTCGGCGATGTGGGCATCGACCATCTGCTGGTCGAATCCTCCGGTGATAGCGTGATCGAGCTATCGGACGGTTGCCTGTGCTGCACCATGCGGGGCGACCTGATCGATACGCTGGGCGAATTGATGGACCGGATGCAGACCGGAAAGCTGCGCCCCCTGAAGCGGATCGTGGTGGAAACCACCGGCCTTGCCGATCCGGCTCCCGTCATGCAATCGGTCATGGGTCATCCGGTGCTGATCCATAATTTCGAGCTGGATGGCGTGGTGACGCTCGTCGATGCTGTGAATGGGTTTGCAACGCTCGATGCACACCCTGAATCGGTGCGTCAGGCGGCGGTCGCCGACCGTCTCGTTCTGTCCAAAATGTCGATGGCGGATGGCGCAACCCGCGCCGAACTCAAGGCCCGGCTGCGGGCATTGAACCCGCGCGCTTTGATCTCGGATGCCGAAAGCGAAGGGGCGGACGCCGTCGCGTGGCTGTCGAACGGTCTTTATGACCCCGAAACCAAGCTTCCCGATGTGCAGCGCTGGCTTCGGGAAGAGGCCGCGCATGACGAGCACGATCACCACCATCATGACCATGACCACGAGCATGGGCCTGATTGCGGCTGTGGCGGACATCATCACGACCATCACCATGATCATGATCATGGGCATGGGCATGGTCATGAGGGGCACCGCCACCATCGGCATGCCGATGACATTCGCTCGTTCTCAATCCTGCATGACAAGCCGATTGATCCCATGGCGGTCGAGATGTTTATCGATCTCTTGCGTTCGGCCCATGGGGACAAGATGCTGCGGATGAAGGCCGTGGTGCAGACGAGTGATCGCCCGGACAAGCCGCTGGTGCTTCACGGTGTGCAAAGCATCTTCCACCCGCCGGTGCGGCTTGCGGCCTGGCCCGATCCGTCGGACAAGCGCTCGCGCCTCGTGCTCATCACCAAGGGGTTGCCGGAAGCTTTCGTGCGGGATCTCTTCGCGGCGTTTACCAGTCAGCCCGGCATTGACCGCCCCGACCATGCGGCGCTCTCGGAGAGCCCGCTGTCGGTTCCCGGTCTGAAATTCTGATCGGCCCAGCCGCGCTTCTCAGCCCTTGCGGATCAGGAAGCGATGGCCATCGCCCGATGTTTCGGATGTGAGAAGCGTGTGCCCATCTTCGCGGCACATGTGGGGAATGTCGATGACGGCCAACGGATCGGTCGTCTCGACCCAAAGCTCTGTCTGTGACGGCAGGGCGGCCAATTTTTTCCGGGTGCGTAAAACGGGAAGGGGGCATTTCAGCCCCCTCAGATCGTAAATCGCCGGATGATCCGTCCTGCTCACTGCTTGGCCCAGAATTTCCACAGCGGCGGCTTTTGCGCGGCCACTTGCGTGGTCGGAGCCGGTGTGGCTTGCGCCTCTGCAGCGGCCATAATAGCGGCACGATGCGGGTTCGGGATGGGAACGGGAATGCCGGTTGCGCCAGCAGGCATGGCGGTTGTTGCAGCCGTTGGTGCCGTAGCGCTCGCCACGAGGCTCTGCTGGGCCGCTGCGACCGCTGCGGCGGTTGCCGCCGGTGCCGGGGTAATGGCCGCGGTTGCCGTCGGTTCAGGAATCTTGATGGCGCGACCGCCGGGCTTGGTCGGGTCAAACTCGTCAATATCCACCAGACGGCCGGCCTTCAGGGCGGAGCCGGTCGGCGCGAAGGCGAGGTCCTTGCCGCGACGCTGATCGGCCACAAGGGCCTTGCGCTCGGCCTCGCTCGGATCATACCAAGCGACATCCTCGTATTTCTGCAAGGCCTTGGAATAGGCCGCTTCATACATCTTGTTGTAATTCGAAAGGGCCGCGGACAGTGCCGGCGGGGTCGTCATGGCGGGGCAAGCGCCCACCGGATTGAACGGACCGGCGGCCTGCTGGTTGAAGACGTAACGCTTGCCGCAGACATTGACGTCCGGCGGGCGCTTGGTCACTTCAAAATTGTCGTAGCCTTCCTTCAGCATCTTCCAGAATTCGAAGTGCTCGCTGTGGCGGTGGCGGGCCATGTTTTCGGCCGTCATGCGGAAGGGATAGGCCTGAAGCTGGATCGTATCCTGACCGCCCTTGAAGGCGTCGCGGGCAAAGGCCCAGATTTCGAGGATCTGCGCGTCGGTCATCGAGTAGCAACCCGAGGACGAGCAGGCGCCATGGATCATCAGGTTGGTGCCATTGCGGTTATTGGCCGCGTCATAGCGGTTCGGGAAGCCCGTGTTGATGGCCAGAAAATACTGCGAATACGGGTTCAGGTTGCCGCGCGACAGCGGGTAGAAGCCTTCCGGGGCCTGACGGTCGCCTTCCTTCACCTTCGGACCGAGACGGCCCGACCAGGCGCAGATGCGGTAATCCTTGACCTTTTCGAAACGGTTGTCGGTGCGCGCCTTCCAGATCTCCAGAACGCCTTCTTCCTTGAAGATGCGAATGGTAATCGGCGACGTGCGCTCCATGCCCTTCGCCTTCATCTCGGCAACGATCCGGTCGGGAAGGGGCTGTTCGGTCTTGTTCTTGACGTTCTTCACGTAGCCGGGATCGATCGCATCCAGCGAGTCGTTGCAGCCGGTCAGCAGCAGCGCTGTCAGGGGAAGGAGTGCAAGAAATTTCATGCGCATTGTGAATGCCCGGTCATAGTTTCAGTGCGGCGCGCCGTTCTTTATCACTGTCGGCTCGTTAAGCAAACATAACGCAAGCACGTTCACAAAAACTTAACTATGCGAGGGCGGCTGCATCAAGGTGTTCCTAAGCAGCGAATGAAGCGCATTTATGACGAAAAACGCCGCCCGATGGGCGGCGTTTCGAAGGGTGGTTTTTCGCCGTGATCAGAGATTGCGACCAATGGCGAGGAATTTCTGGCGGCGGTCGTCGCGCAGCTCCGTGCCCGAGAGCGGCGACAGGGAGGCCAGCGCCGAGGCAATCACATTGCCGGTTTCGGTAATCACCGCTTCGGCATGACGATGGGCACCGCCCGTCGGCTCCTTGATGATGCCGTCGATGATGCCGAGGCTCTTCAGGTCCTCGGAGGTGATCTTCATGTTGGTGGCGGCTTCCTTGGCGCGCGCCGAATCGCGCCACAGGATCGAGGCCGCGCCTTCCGGCGAAATCACCGAATAGATGGCGTGTTCCAGCATGTAGACGCGGTTGCCTGTGGCAATGGCGATGGCGCCGCCGGAGCCACCTTCACCGATCACCACCGAGATGATCGGAACCTTGACCTGCAGGCACATTTCCGTCGAACGGGCGATGGCTTCCGCCTGGCCGCGTTCTTCAGCGCCAACACCCGGATAGGCACCAGCCGTATCGACAAGCGTGATGATCGGCAGGCCGAAGCGATCTGCCATTTCCATGACGCGCACGGCCTTGCGATAGCCTTCCGGACGCGGGCTGCCGAAATTGTGCAGGATGCGCGTCTTGGTGTCGTGACCCTTTTCCTGACCGATCACAGCCACGGGCTGGCCACGGAAGCGGGCAAGGCCGGACTGGATGGCGGCATCTTCGGAAAATTTGCGGTCGCCGGCCAGCGGCGTGAAATCGGTAAAGAGCTGCGCGGTGTAATCAATGAAATGCGGGCGCTGCGGATGACGGGCGACCTGCGTCTTCTGCCAGGCATTGAGCTTGGCATAGATTTCGACCATGGCGTCGTGCGCGCGGCTTTCCAGACGGGTGATTTCGTCGGAGATGTCGATGCTGGCGTCTTCAGCCTTGAGCTTTTTCAGTTCGTGAATCTTGGCTTCCAGATCGGCGATCGGCTTTTCAAAGTCGAGGTAGTGGTGCATGACTCCCGCTTTCTGTTCTTATTCCCGGCACGTCCCGGGCCCTGCTCCCGTCAGTCTTCCGGTTTCTAATCCGGCTTTTTGCCCTGTTTGGCAAGAGGGTGATGGGTATGAACCAGCTGTTGCAGCCGTTCTTCCAGAACATGCGTGTAGATTTGAGTGGTGGAAATGTCCGTGTGGCCCAGAAGTTCCTGTACCGCACGCAAATCAGCGCCGTTCTGCAGCAAATGGCTGGCAAAAGCATGGCGAAGCACATGGGGCGATAAAAGAGAGGGTGTCAGACCGGCGCGGATGGCGAGGTCTTTCAGGTCCCGGGCAAAAACTTGCCGGGGCAGATGACCTTCCTTGGAGGCCGCTGGAAAGAGGAATGGACTTTCCTTGAACTTCGGGTTCTTTTCCGCAGCAAGAGTCCATGCCCGCCCATAGGCCTGCATGGCGGCGATGGCCGAGCGCGAGAGGGGCACAAGCCGCTCCTTGGCACCCTTGCCGCGGATAACGAGAAAGCGGCCTTCCTCACCCAAAACCCGGGCCGGAAGGGCGACCAGTTCGCTCACACGCATGCCCGTTGCGTAAAGGAGCTCGACTAGGGCGACCATGCGCAGCCGTTTGAGGCTCTCTTCCGGTTCCCCCGGCAAGGCTGCTTCCTGCGCTGCCTGATCCAGAAGCCTGGTGACGGCATCGACGCTCATGGTCTTGGGAAGCGGTCGGCCCTTCTTCGGGGCGTCGAGAACGGCGGACGGATCATCGCCGCGCAGACCTTCGGCATAGAGGAACTTGAAGAGTTGCCGCAACGAGGAGAGCTTTCGCGCCTGCGACGTGGCTTTCAGGCCTTCGCCTGCGAGACGCGTCATATAGGCCGACAGATCTGCCGAGGTGACGGTCATGAGATCCGAGCCGCGCTTTGCCAGAAAGGTGCGCAGGTCCCCCAGATCGCGGCGATAGGCCGCAAGCGTATTGGCCGATGCGCCGCGTTCGGCGCTCAGCATTTCCAGAAAAGCTTCCATGTGGGCGGCGTCGAGTGAGGCCATGGTTTAGCGTGTGGCCTCCACAGCCGGTGATGCGCCTGCCGTCGCCAGATTGCCGGGCGGCACGGGCACATGCATTTCATGCTGGCCGGGATCAACCAGAAGCACCAGCGCCAGCATGGCGGCATAAATGCCGGCCACAAACGCGCCGCCGAAGAAAAGCAGGCGAAAAAGGGTGGGCATGGCGGCTCTCCACTGGCAAATTTCGGGGGAAACTAGCCTATGATTGATCCGGTTCCAAGTTTTCAAAGTCCACGGCTTGACGCTTCCCGCACATTTTCCCATACCATCGCCGAGTTTTGTAGCGGTGGCACGAATGACTGGACCGAGTGATAGCGATCTGAAATCCCTGAATGAGCGCGCGCGCGCGGCACTCGGGGAGCGCAACCTTGTGTTTGTCGGTCTGATGGGGGCGGGCAAGTCGTCGATTGGCCGTCTGGTCGCCCAGGAACTGAAGCTGTCGTTCATCGATACGGACCACGAAATCGAACGTGTTTCCAGCATGACCATCCCCGAGCTTTTCGCCGCCTATGGCGAGCAGGAGTTCCGGGCGCTTGAAACGCGTGTCATCGAGCGGTTGCTGAAGGGCGAGCCGCGGGTGATTTCGACGGGTGGCGGGGCCTTTATCAACGCCAATACGCGCGCCGAGATCAAGCAGTGCGGGCTTTCGGTCTGGCTGAAAGCCGAGCTTGATGTTCTGTGGGAACGGGTGAGCAAGCGTGACGGGCGTCCGCTTTTGAAAACCGCCAACCCGAAGCAGACGCTCGAAAACCTTATGAATGAGCGCTATCCGGTCTATGCCGAGGCTGACCTGACGGTGATGTCGCGCAATGTGCGCAAGGATGTCATCGTTCGCGATGTGCTGGACGCCATTGCGGGAAGCGTTGCGAAAAGCAGGGAAGAAACACCATGACTGCCGCCGAAACCGGAATTCTTGAAGGGCAGAGCCCGGAACAGCTCGTGCGCGTTCCCTTGGGAAGCCGTTCCTATGACATTCTGATCGGTCCGGGCCTGATCGGTCGCGCCGGTGGGGAAATCACCGCCCGCATCAAGGGTCGCCGTGCGGCCATCGTCACGGACGAGAATGTCGGCCCGCTTTATCTCGAAGCGCTGATGGACAGTCTCCAGACCGACGGGATCGAGGCGGTTTCGCTCACACTTCCGGCGGGCGAGAAGACCAAGTGCTTTGAAAACCTGATTACCGTGGTCGATCTGGCGCTTTCGGCGCGTCTTGAGCGCAATGACATGATCATCGCGTTGGGCGGTGGTGTGATCGGCGATCTGGCCGGTTTTGCCGCCGGGATCGTCAAACGCGGCGTGCGCTTCGTGCAAATCCCCACGTCGCTTCTGGCGCAGGTGGATTCCTCGGTGGGCGGCAAGACGGGGATCAATACCCGCCATGGCAAGAACCTTGTCGGCGTGTTCCATCAGCCCGATCTGGTGCTGGCCGATGCCGATTCGCTCGGGACGCTTTCGCAGCGCGAATTCCGCGCCGGTTACGCCGAAGTCGCCAAATATGGCCTGATCGACAAGCCGGAGTTTTTCGCCTGGCTCGAAGCCAACTGGAAGGATGTTTTCTCCGGTGGTCCTTCGCGCATCGAGGCGATTGCCGCCTCCTGCCGTGCCAAGGCTGCGGTGGTTGCCGCCGACGAACGCGAAAACGGCGCGCGCGCCCTTCTTAATCTCGGTCACACTTTTGGCCATGCGCTGGAGGCCGCCGTTCAGTATGATTCGGCGCGTCTGGTTCACGGCGAAGGTGTTTCCATCGGCATGGTGCTAGCGCATGAGTTTTCGACGCGCCTCAACCATGCCAGCCGCGATGATGCGGACCGGGTGCGCAAGCACCTCAAAGAGGTCGGCCTGCCGGTGACGATTGGCGAAATCCCCGGCGACATGCCGCCCGCCGAACAGTTGATGGAGGCGATTGCCCAGGACAAGAAGGTGAAGAGCGGCAAGCTCACCTTCATCCTGACGCGCGGCGTCGGCCAGTCCTTCATTGCCGATGATGTTCCGGCCTCCGAGGTCATCTCCTTCCTGAAGGAGAAGCTGCCGCAATGACCCTGAAGCTTCTTCGCCGTCTGTTCGGCAGCGTTCTTCCCGCCCCGCGCCCTGTGCTTTCGGCGGAGGAAAAGCTGCGTGGAACGGTGGACAAGCTTTATGGCGATGGCTCGGTGGTGAAGATCGACCGCGACCGACTGGATGGCATTCTCCATCTGGGCGAGCTTGAGGTCTACGACATCATGATCCACCGCACGGCTGTGCGCGCGATCAATGCCGATGATGCGCCTGCCGACGTGATCCGCCAGATTCTCGACAGTCCCTACACGCGCATGCCGCTGTGGCGCGGCTCGATGGATAACATCATTGGCGTGGTCCATGCCAAGGATTTGCTGCGCGCCATGGCCGAACCCGATTACGAGCGCGACAAGCTTGATATCGCCAAGATTGCGCAAAAGCCGTGGTTCGTGCCCGACAGCACCAATCTGAAGGATCAGTTGAACGCCTTTCTGCGTCGCAAGGTCCATTTCGCCCTCGTCGTGGACGAATATGGCGAGGTGCAGGGCATCATCACGCTCGAAGATATTCTGGAAGAAATCGTTGGCGACATTGCCGATGAGCATGACATCGACATCAAGGGTGTGCGTCAGGAAGCCGATGGCTCCATCGTGGTCGATGGATCAGTGCCGATCCGTGACCTGAACCGGGCGCTCGACTGGCAACTGCCGGATGAGCACGCCACGACGATTGCCGGTCTCGTCATCCACGAATCGATGATGATCCCCGAAGAGCGCCAGTCCTTCACCTTCCACGGCAAGCGTTTCTACGTGATGAAGCGCGAAAAGAACCGCATCACGCGGTTGCGGGTTCGCCCGGCGGAAGACGGCATCTCTCCCGCCGAGTGATTACCAGCGGGTTGGTTCACCCGGTGCGGCGGCCTCAATGGCCAGCGCATGCAGGCCTGCGTCGAGTTCCGGTTTCAGAAGATCGTTGATGGCCCGGTGGCGGGCAACGCGCGTCTGTCCTGCAAAGGCTGCCGCCACAATGCGGATGCGCATATGCGTTTCGGCCCCTTCAACCATGCCCGGCTGGTGTCCGGCGTGGCGCCCGCTTTCATCGATGACGTCGAGACGCTCCGGCGCGAAGGTCGATTGCAGGCGGTTTTCGATGGTTTGGCGGATGCTCATGGGAATGATCGTACCTATATGAGGGGGGTACCCAAAAGCCACCAACAAACCGCTTTGTCAATTCTTGTTTAGACCGCCTTGCCGGTCGATAATGGCCGGATGAAACTCGACTCCAAATATTTCGACCGTATCCGCACGCGGCGGCGCAAGGCGGAAGAACCGCAGACCAGCGCGCCCATGTGCCAGTGGGACGGGTGCGACCAGAAGGGTGTGCATCGCGCGCCGGTCGGTCGCCATGCGGAGGGGCAGTTCTTCATGTTCTGCTTCGAGCACGTGAAAGAATATAACAAGGGCTACAATTACTTCTCCGGCCTTTCCGACACCGAAGTCGCCCGCTACCAGAAGGAAGCGATTACCGGACATCGCCCGACCTGGACGCTCGGGGTCAATAGTGCGGCCAAGGGCTCCCCGCTGCATTCGACGGCACGGGCCGGGGCGCAGGCGCGGGTGCGGGACCCCTTCGGCTTTATCCAGCAGGGGCGCGGTGCGGCGCGGCCCAATCCGGCCCAGCGCAAGCTCAAGACGCTCGAGGCGAAGGCCTTCGATACGATGGGACTGGCAGCGGGTGCGAGCGCTGAGGATATCAAGACCCGCTACAAGGAGCTGGTCAAGAAGTACCACCCCGATGCCAATGGTGGCGACCGTGGCTCGGAAGAGCGCTTTACCAGCGTGGTGCAGGCCTACCAGCTTCTGAAGCAGGCGGGCTTTTGCTGAGGCACGTTACGGCTTTCAACAATTTGTCAAAAAACCTTGTCTCGGGGTCAAATTCCTTCACTTCAAATGGTTCCAATGTGGCCTTTGATGCACTAAACCTTCACTTCAGCGATAGCGGCGCGAATTTGAAATGACCCGGCTGGAGCCTTTCAGCCGTTCTGGAGATATTATGAGCACGATCGATCCCGAAATTTCCGAACTCCCCGATACGACCGTTTCCGTTCGTGAGGTGTTCGGCATTGATTCCGATATTCGCGTTCCGGCCTATTCCAAGGCGGATTCCTATGTTCCCGATCTCGACCCGGACTACCTGTTCGACCGCGAGACGACGCTCGCCATCCTGGCCGGTTTTGCCCATAACCGCCGTGTGATGATCTCGGGCTACCACGGCACGGGCAAGTCCTCGCATATCGAACAGGTCGCCGCCCGCCTGAAATGGCCGTGCGTTCGCGTCAACCTCGACAGCCATGTCAGCCGTATCGACCTCGTCGGCAAGGACGCCATCGTCATCAAGGACGGGCTGCAGATCACCGAATTCAAGGACGGTATTCTGCCCTGGGCCTACCAGAACAATGTGGCGCTGGTGTTCGACGAGTATGATGCCGGTCGTCCGGACGTGATGTTCGTGATCCAGCGCGTTCTGGAATCCTCCGGTCGCCTGACGCTGCTCGACCAGAGCCGCGTGATCCGTCCGCACCCCGCTTTCCGCCTGTTCGCTACGGCCAATACGGTGGGTCTTGGTGATACGACGGGCCTTTACCACGGCACGCAGCAGATCAACCAGGCGCAGATGGACCGCTGGTCCATCGTCACCACGCTCAACTACCTTGCCCATGACAAGGAAGTGGACATCGTCGTTTCCAAGGTGAAGAGCCTTGCCACGAAGGAAGGCCGCGATACGGCGTCGCGCATGGTTCGCGTGGCCGATCTGACGCGCGCTGCTTTCATGAACGGCGACCTTTCCACCGTCATGAGCCCGCGCACGGTGATCACCTGGGCCGAAAACGCCGAGATCTTCGGCGATCTGGCCTTCGCCTTCCGTGTCACCTTCCTCAACAAGTGCGATGAACTCGAGCGCAATCTCGTGGCCGAGCACTATCAGCGCGCCTTCGGCGTCGAGCTGAAGGAAAGTGCAGCCAATATCGTGATCGGCGCTTAACGCGCCGGTCCCTGCCAGTCATTCAGGAATTCCATACGCATGTCGGGTCAAGGCGATAATTCAAAGGCAAAATCCACCACGATCATCGACATGGAGCCGGTGCGTCGTGCGATTGCCGGTTGCGTGCGGTCCATCGCAGGCAAGACCGAAATCGAGGTGTCATTTGCCAATGAGCGCCCGGGCATTACTGCCGAGCGTGTGCGTCTTCCCGATCTCTCCAAGCGCCCGACATTGCAGGAACTTTCGGTGACGCGCGGCATTGGCGATGCCATGGCGCTGCGTCTGGCTTGCCATGATGCCAAGGTTCACAATGCCATGGCACCGGGCGGGGCCGATGCCCGCGCCATTTTCGACGTCGTGGAGCAGGCGCGTGTGGAATCCATCGGCGCGCTGCGCATGGCGGGGGTCGCCAAGAACCTTGCCAATATGCATGCCGAAAAATATGCCAAGGCCAATTTCGCCGGTATCCTTGCCAAGGAAGATGCGCCGGTGGGCGAGGCGCTGGCCATGCTGGTGCGCGAAAAGCTGACCGGCGAAGCGCCGCCGCCGAGCGCCGGGCAGGTTCTGGATTTCTGGCGTCCGTTCTTTGACGAGAAGATCAGCGCGGAGTTTGACGGCCTTCAGGCGATCGTTGAGGATCAGCAGGCTTTCTCGAAGGCTGTCCGCCACATGCTCGCCTCCATGGGCATGGCCGAGGATATGGGTGATCAGGACAACGATCCGGAACAGTCGGAAGAGCAAAGCGACGACGACCAGCCGCAGAGCGACGACCAGACCGAAGAGACGATGGAAGAGGATGCGGGGTCTGACGCTGCCGCAGCCGAGGAAAGCGAAGCTTCCCAGGAAGAAATGCAGGACGGCGAGATGGACGGCGCGGAGGTCTCCGACGAGGAGATGAGCGACGACAGCGACGACGATTCCGATACGCCCGGTGAGACGCGCCGCCCGCAGACGCCGTTCGATGATTTCAACGAGAAGGTGGATTACAAGGTCTTCACGCAGGACTTTGACGAGATGGTTACGGCGGAAGAGCTGTGCGATGAGGCGGAACTGGAACGCCTGCGCGCCCTTCTCGACAAGCAGCTGTCGCATCTTCAGGGTGCCGTCGGGCGTCTTGCCAACCGCCTGCAGCGCCGGCTGATGGCGCAGCAGAACCGCTCGTGGGACTTCGATCTGGAAGAGGGCTATCTCGATCCGGCGCGCCTCAGCCGTCTGGTGATCGACCCGATGCAGCCGCTCTCCTTCAAGCGCGAGCGTGACACGAAATTCCGCGATACGGTGGTAACGCTCGTCATCGACAATTCCGGTTCGATGCGCGGCCGCCCCATCACGGTGGCGGCCACCTGTGCCGATATTCTGGCGCGCACGCTGGAACGCTGCGGCGTGTCGGTGGAAATCCTCGGCTTCACCACGAAGGCGTGGAAGGGCGGCCAGTCGCGCGAGAAGTGGCTTGCCGATGGCAAGCCTGCCAATCCGGGCCGTCTCAATGATCTGCGCCACATCATCTACAAGTCGGCGGATGCACCCTATCGCCGGTCGCGCCGCAATCTCGGCCTGATGATGCGTGAGGGCCTGCTCAAGGAAAATATCGACGGTGAAGCGCTGATCTGGGCGCATAACCGCATTCTGGCTCGTCCCGAGCAGCGCCGGATCATGATGATGATCTCGGATGGCGCGCCGGTTGATGATTCGACGCTTTCGGTCAATCCGGGCAATTATCTGGAACGGCACCTGCGCGCCGTGATCGAACAGATCGAGACCCGCTCGCCGGTCGAACTTCTGGCCATCGGTATCGGCCATGACGTGACGCGCTACTATCGCCGCGCCGTAACCATCGTTGATGCGGATGAACTGGCGGGTGCCATGACAGAACAACTGGCGGCGCTCTTTGAAGAGCAGACGGGCGGGCGCGGGCGTGGCCTGCGCCGGGCCGGGTGAGCCCCCTGATGGCGAAGCGGTGCCGGGCGCACCGTCCGGCCCTGTTGAGGGTTCTTCTCGCTGCAGGGCTTGCTGTGTCCGCGGCAGCGACGGTTCAGGCCGCGCCGATTACCATCGACGGCGACCCGATCAAGGTTTTCAAGGCGACGGAACCGGGCAAGACCCGCTTTGGTGCGCTGGAATTTGTCTCCGGCCTTCGGTTGACCTCGCCGCAATCGCTTTTCGGCGCGGTCTCGGCAATTCGTTTTCGGCCCGATGGGGCCAGTTTCGTTGCGGTGCTGGATACCGGCCACTGGCTGACAGGACGGATCGAGCGGGACGCGGCGGGTAAGCTCAAGGGTATTACAGACGCCGATCTTTCTGAAATGATCGACCGTCGCGGGCGTCCCAATCCGGGCAAGTCCGATATGGACGCCGAGGGGTTGGCGCTGGTGCCGGGTGGTGTGGCCGTCAGCTACGAGCAGCGCCATCGCATCGATCTCTATCCCGATCCGGGCTTTGCGACATCGCCGCCCAAGGGCGCGATCGACATGCTGATCAACAAGCGCGAGCTTCGTTACAATCGCGGGCTGGAGACGCTGGTGCGCTCGCCGGAGGCCAGTGCGTTTGGTGGTGCCCTGATCACGGTCTCCGAGTTGAGTGTTGATGACAGTGGTAATCTGGTGGCGGCCATCCTCGGCGGTCCGCTCAAAGGCCGGTTCTCAGTCAAACGCTCCAACGGTTATGACGTGACGGATGGCGCCTTCCTGCCGAACGGCGACCTGTTGTTGCTGGAGCGGCGCTTTTCGCTCGCCTCCTCGGTCGGCATGCGCATTCGCCGCATCCCCGGCGAGACGATCCGTCCCGGTGCCGTTGTTGATGGCGCGGTGTTGATTGATGCGGATTTCTCGCATCGGATCGACAATATGGAAGGTCTGGACGTTGTGGCCGGGCCGGACGGCAAGCCGCGCATCATCGTCACGTCGGACGACAATCATTCCCTGTTTGAAAACTCGCTGATGCTGGAGTTTCGCATCGCCGAGTGAGGGGCCAAGGGCCGGATTTTTAACCGGCCCGCCGTTTCAGTTCGGGTTCGAGACCGCAGGCATCGGCTTCAGAACGCTCATCAGCGCGCCGTAGGGCAGAAGCATGATGAGGCCGACCAGCATTTTCACGCTGAAATCGCCAATGGCCCAGGAAATCCAGCGCGGTGCCTCGCTCGAGAGGATGCCGAGAAGCGGTGCGGCTTCCAGCGCGAAATCGTCATTCGGGCCAAGGAAGCCGAAGGACGACGAGAAGGCCAGCGAGAAGAACAGGACCGTATCCAGCACCGAACCGGCCAGAGAACCGGCCAGCGGTGCGCGCCACCAGCTCATGCGGCGAAGGTGGTTGAAAACCGAAATATCGAGAAGTTGACCGACAAGAAAAGCCGTGCCCGAGGCCATGGCGATGCGCGGTACAGAGGTCACGAAGGACAGGGCGACACCCACCACAAAGCCCGCGAACACAACCTTGCGGGCTGCGGACGGTCCGAACTGGCGGTTGGTCAGATCAGTGACGAGGAAGGCGACCGGATAGGTAAAAGCGCCCCAGGTCAGGAGGTCGGCAAGGTTGATGCCGGCAAACTCGCCATTCACCGGGAACTGGACGAGGAAATTGGACGCCATGACCACGAGGGTCATCAGAGCGACATAGATCAATACGAAGCGTGTCATTTGCATTTTTTTACCCTGGGTGATGCCACCAGCTAGAGGACAATTTGGGCAAAGCAAAAGGCCTGAACGGAAACCGCTCAAGCCTTTCAAGCCCTGTGAAGGGAGACCTTAAAGGTCTTACGCAGCGACCGTCTTCTTGACGATCTGACGGCGCAGAAGGCGAGCGCGCATGCTCAGCTCGGACTCGTCAGCCTTCAGAAGGAAGGCGTCGAGGCCACCGCGGTGTTCCACCGAGCGCAGGGCAGCAGCCGAAACGCGGAGGCGGAAACGCTGGCCGAGAGCGTCAGAAATCAGCGTGACATGGCACAGGTTCGGCAGGAACTTGCGCTTCGTCTTGTTGTTTGCGTGGCTGACATTGTTGCCCGACTGGACGCCCTTGCCGCTCAATTCGCACATACGGGACATGATACACCTGCTTTTTCTATTCCCATGGAACGGTGTCTGGACAACGCCCGACCCGCATTCCAACAGGTTTCAATTGGAAAGTTGCGGTTCTATAGTCAGATGAGCCGGTCTCGTCAAGCCATTGGGAGCAGATTCCCGTAATTGTGCCACGATCCTGCTATTTTCCTTGGGGCCACACCAGAGTATAAGTCCGCGGCGCGGTATCATGCCGTGATATGCCCGTGCGCATGAGGCCCGATTGATGAAGATTGTTCCCCGTTCAGCGCTTGCCATTCTGTTCTGCCTTGGCGTCGCACCACAAGCGCTTTCCCAATCGGCGGGGCAACATTCGACCGATTATACGGTGACACTGGCCGGTTTTACCATCGCCAAGGCGAGCTTCAATGCCATTTTGCGCGACAAGGATTACACCGTTCTCGGACGGTTCCGGTCTGCCGGCATTGCGGACCTCATTTCGGAAATTTCCGGGGAAACGAGTGCCGATGGCGCGATTGCCGGTGGCAAGCTGGTGCCCGACGACTACCGGCTTGTCTATCGCAAGGGCAAGCGGTCAAAGGTCTATGAGGTCAAGCTCAAGAACGGCAACATTATCAATACGTCCATCACGCCGCCGCCGCGTCGCGATCCCGTGACATGGGTGGCGATGCGTGACAGCGATTTCAAGCGGGTGCTTGATCCCTTGACCGGCTTGATGATTCCCGGCGATGCGAAGCTGTGCAGCGGCGCTATTCCTGTGTTTGATGGCGAGACGCGCATGGACATCGTGCTGTCTGATAAGGGCAAGCAGAGCTTCGGGATTGGCCGAAAGCGGGTTGATGTGACCACCTGCTCGGCACGCTACGTTCCGCGTGCGGGCTATAAGCGTGGCCGCAAGGATATCGAGTTCCTCAAGGGGGCGAAGATGGAGGTCTGGTTTGCCAAGTCGGACGCTGTCAATGTATATGCCCCTGTCTATATCCGTGTGCCCACCAGCGTCGGCGATTTGAAAATCAGCGCCACGCGGTTCGGGCGTTGAACAGTCCGGGTTGATGAGACCCGTTTCGGCCCGGCGCTGCCGAGGGAGCATCTCGTGAAATTTCGCGCAACGCTGATCGGCTTCACAGCCATATTGATGTGGGCATTCCTCGCGACCTTTGCCGCAGCCTCCGGCAAGATACCGCCCTTTCAGTTGACCGCGATGGGGTTTGCCATCGGCAGCCTTCCCGGCCTTGCTTTGATGTTGGCGCGACCGCAGCGGTTCAAGGCGCTCAAACAACCGCTCAAGGTCTGGGTTCTCGGGATCGGTGGCCTGTTCGGCTATCATCTGAGCTATTTCTCTGCCTTGCGCAGCGGCGCACCCGCCGTGGAAGTCACGTTGATCAATTATCTCTGGCCGCTGATGATTGTCGTCGGATCGGCGCTCCTGCCGGGCGAAAAGCTTGGATGGCACCATCTGGTCGGTGCGGCCATCGGTCTTGCCGGTACGGCCCTTGTCGTGAGTGGCGGCGGCGTCGCGTTCAATCCCGATTTTCTGCCGGGTTACCTGTTCGCGATTCTGTCGGCGTGCATCTGGGCCGGATATTCGCTTCTGTCGCGTCGTTTGGGTGCCGTTCCAACCGATGCGGTGACGGGGTTTTGCCTTGTGACGGCGCTCCTGTCAGCGCTTTGCCATGTGGGCCTTGAAACCACGGTTTGGCCGGAAACGGCATTGCAATGGGTGACATTGGCAGGGCTTGGCCTTCTGCCGCTCGGTCTCGCCTTTTACACCTGGGATCACGGCGTGAAGAATGGTGACATCCAGATTCTGGGGGCCGCCAGTTATGCGACGCCCATTCTCTCGGCGCTCATTCTCATTCTGGCCGGATATGGACGCGCTGACGGATCGTTGCTGCTGGCCTGCCTGCTGGTGACGGGCGGAGCGGTTCTCGCCTCCAAGGACATGTTCCTGCGCAAGGGACGCAAGATCGCCGAAGCCTGAGCCTTTCAGGCCGCTGGCGACCAGCCGGCTTCGGCCATTTCGAAGGTCGAGAAGGTGAAACCCGGCGCGACCGTGCAGCCGACCAGCGTGAAGGCCCCTGTCGAGCGGGCCGATTGCCACCACCCGGCCGGGACGACGCCTTGCGGGCGTTCGCCTGCAATGACATCCGGCCCGAGGGTGATCTCGGTGATACCCGTTCCGGTTTGCGACAGCGACAGAAGAAGGGGTGCGCCGGCATAATAGTGCCAGACCTCGGCGGCATCCAGAACCCGGTGCCAGTGCGAGCGGTCCCCGGCTTCGAGGAGATAATAGATCGCCGTTGAATGGCCGCGCTCGCCGCCATGTTCGTCGCGAAAGGTCTCGGTGTACCAGCCGCCCTCGGGATGGGGCTGCATGGCCAGCGCCTTGATGATGTCGGCGGCCTTCATTTGAAATTGTCCTTGCGCTTGCGGATTTCGGCAAAGACCTCCTCGTTTGTGCGGCTTTCCATCAGAAGGTGGCGGCGAATGGAAGGATCGGCGGCGCGCAAGTAGGGGTTCGTTTCCTTTTCCAGCCCGATGGAGGTCGGGGCGGTGAAACGGCCCTTGGACAGCGTATACATCACCTCTTCCATGCGGGCCTTAAGACGCGCATTGTCCGGGTCAACGGTGAGGGCAAAACGGGCATTGGCCAGCGTGTATTCATGGCCGAAATAGACCGCCGTCTCATCGGGCAGGGCCGCGAGCTTCTGCAGCGAATGCCACATATCGGCGGCGGGGCGTTCAAACAGGCGTCCGCAGCCCATGGCAAACAGCGTGTCGGCGGCAAAGAGCACCTTGCTGTCGGGTAGATGGAAGCAGATATGGCCCGCCGTGTGGCCGGGCGTTTCGATGATGCGCACCGTCTCTCCACCGAAATCGAACGTTTCGCCATCGCCGATGGCGAGATCAATCCCGGGAATGGCCGTTGCCTCATTACGGGGGCCGATGATGGTGACGCCAAAGCGCTCCTTCAGTGCCAGATTGGCGGCCACATGGTCGTTATGATGATGGGTGGTGAAAATGTGCGTCAGCGTCCAGCCGGTGCGGGCAAGGGCCTCCAGAATCGGGCCTTCTTCCGGGGCGTCGATGCTGGCCGTCAGGCCGCTTTCATTATGGTGGAGAAGGACGCCGTAATTATCGCTGCGACAGGGGAAAATCTCGATGGAAAAGGCCTGCATCCGAAGGATTGCCTCCGCTTCTTCATGATTGTTGATGAGAAATGTAGCGGCTCGCACCTTGAAGTCCACCCTTGCACTGATACAGTTGCAGACGATGCACACCGATATTGTCGATCTCAGGCAATTCTACGCCTCGCGTCTGGGGCGGGCCACCGAACAGTCGATCACCGCCGCGCTTGGCACGCTCTGGCCGCGCCTGCCGGAAGAGCGTCTTGTCGGTCTTGGCTATGCTGTGCCTTATCTTGAACAGTTTTGTGAAGGCACGGAGCGCACCTTCGCGCTGATGCCTGCCGCACAAGGGGCGGTGAACTGGCCGTCCTCGGAAAAATCAGCCTCAGCGCTGGTCTTCGACGAGGAACTGCCCTTGCCCGATTCGTCGATTGACCGGGTGCTGATGGTGCATTCGCTGGAATTTGCCGAAAACCCCATCGAGACGCTGAAGGAAGTCTGGCGTGTTCTGGCCCCGGGCGGGCGTCTTGTGATTGCGGTTCCCAACCGGCGCGGCGTCTGGGCGCGGCTCGAACATACTCCGTTCGGCTCGGGACGGCCTTATTCGCGCGGTCAGTTGATCACGCTTCTCAGGCAAACCAATTTCACGCCCGGCGACTTTGCCGAGGCGCTGTTTTTTCCGCCGACGCGCCTGCGTTCAATCCTCAGGGTATGGCGCAGCTTTGATGCCGCCGGACGCCGCCTCTGGCCCGCCTTTTCCGGCGTGACGGTGGTGGAAGCGCAGAAGCGGCTTTATCAGGGCCTGCCGGTTGCGGCGCGTGCCTCTCGCCGTGTTTTCGTGCCGGTGCTGGCGCCACAGGGGGTGCCGACAACGCGCACGCCCTCCGCAGCACTCGACAAAAAGTCGTTTCAGGATTAATCCCGGCTCACCTGACGGTCCGCGCCCGGCGGAACCGGCTTTCTCGAAGGTTTTGCCATGACTGCCCCGCGTTCTCTTCCCGTGCCACGCCCCGGTGTTCTCGACATCGCTGCCTATGTGCCGGGCAAGGAACATGCGCCGGGTGTGTCGCGGGTCTTCAAGCTGTCGGCCAATGAGACGCCGTTCGGCCCCAGCCCGAAAGCCATCGAAGCCTTCAAGGCCGCTGTCGGTCAACTGGAACGCTATCCGGACGGGCAGGCGAGCGTTCTGCGCGCGGCGATTGCCGCCACCTTCCGGCTGAATGCCGCGAATATCCTGTGCGGCAATGGTTCCGACGAGTTGCTCGGCCTTATCGCTCACACCTATCTCGGCCCCGGTGACGAGGGGATCGTCACCGAACACGGCTTCCTCGTCTACCGCATCCAGATTCTGGCCGCCGGGGCGACGCCGGTGACGGTTCGCGAAAAGGACTGCCGGGTTGATATCGATGCGATTCTGGCGGCGGTGACGGAACGCACCAAGGTGGTCTTCATTGCCAATCCCGGCAATCCGACGGGCACCTATGTGCCGGTTTCGGAAATTCGCCGGCTGCAGGCCGCGTTGCCTGCGCATGTGCTTCTGGTGCTTGATGCCGCCTATGCGGAATATGTGCGCCGCAACGATTACGAGGCGGGGCTGGAACTCGTTTCCACCTGCCAGAACGTGGTGATGACCCGCACCTTCTCCAAGGTTTACGGGCTGGCCTCCTTGCGGCTTGGCTGGCTCTATGCGCCCGAGGCCATCATTGATGCGCTGGACCGGGTGCGCGGCCCGTTCAACGTCAATACGCCCGCCATGATGGCCGGGGCGGCGGCGATGGGTGATCAGGCTTTCATCGAAAACGCTGTGGTTTTCAATGCGCATTGGATCGAGAGGCTGACCAGCGCTTTCGAGGCGATGGGGCTACGCGTGACCCCGTCGGTCACGAATTTCCTCCTGATCCACTTTCCGGATGAGCCGGGACGGGGCGCCGTGGATGCCGATGCATATCTGACGGCGCGCGGTTTTGTCCTGCGGGCTGTGCGTTCTTACGGTTTTACGAATGCGCTGCGCATGAGTATTGGTTGCGAAGAGGCCAATCTCGGTGTCATCGAGGCGCTTGGCGAATTCATGGGGCAGAAGTGACATGAGCGAAACAATGTTCGGCAAGATTGCCCTGATTGGTATCGGCCTGATCGGCTCTTCCATCGCGCGCGATGTGAAGGCGCTAGGGCTGGCCAAGGACGTGACCATTTCGACCCGCAGTGCGGACACGCTGAAGCGGGCGGAAGAGCTTGAGCTGGGCACATCCTACACGGTTTCGGCTCTTGAGGCGGTCAAGGATGCCGATCTCGTCATCGTGTCTGTTCCGGTTGGCGCATCGGGTGCTGTGGCCGAGCAGATTGCCCCGGCCCTCAAGAAGGGGGCAATCCTCACCGATGTCGGTTCCACCAAGGCGTCCGTCATTGCGCAAATGTCACCCTTCGTGCCGGAGGGCGTTCATTTCATTCCGGGCCACCCGCTGGCAGGTACGGAAAAATCCGGCCCGGATGCGGGCTTTGAAGGCTTGTTCACGGGGCGCTGGTGCATTTTCACGCCGCTGCCGGATACGGATGCGGATGCACTCGCCAAGCTGCGCGCCTTCTGGGAAGCGCTCGGCAGCCGTTGCGACGAGATGGACCCGCAGCATCACGACAAGGTTCTGGCGATCGTCTCGCACCTGCCGCACATCATTGCCTACAATATCGTCGGCACGGCGGATGATCTCGAAACCGTGACGGAATCGGAAGTCATCAAGTATTCGGCGTCCGGTTTTCGCGACTTTACCCGACTGGCTGCCTCTGACCCCACCATGTGGCGCGATGTGTGCCTTCATAATCGCGACGCCATTCTGGAAATGCTGGCGCGGTTTTCGGAAGACCTTGCCTATCTGCAGCGGGCTATTCGCTGGGGTGAGGGCGACAAGCTGTTCGACCTCTTTACCCGCACGCGGGCCATCCGCCGTTCTATCGTGCAGGCGGGGCAGGATGTCGATGCGCCGGACTTTGGCCGTCACGGCGCACCGAAGAAGGATTGAACGGTTTCGCCGCTCAAAGCGGCGGCAGTTCGCCGACCGGAATGAAGCCGGCAACGAGGATCTTGCCGCGCTTCAGCGTGAGATCCAGCGTCAGGTCCGGCTTGCCCTTGGCCATGCTGCGCAGCAGGCCGCCCGCGGTTTCGATCACATCGGCAAACTCCGGAAGGGCCGCCTGTGCGGCCACCACCCAGGCGCTGACATTGCGGGCCTGAAGCTGCATCTGACCGGAAACGAGGCCGTTGGCGTCAATGGAGAAGGGGCCGCTGATGGCGAGGCTTCGTCCCTCACCCAGATCGGCGGTCAGGCTTTCGAGCGTGCCGCTCGTGCCAAAAAGCGCCTGCCGGTCGAACCGGCCAATCAGATCGGCGCGATCATCGATCCGCACCTCGCCGTTCAGCGCCAGTGCCGGAATGGGTAGCGATGCGCCATTGCGGGCCAGCGTCGTGCCGTCGCTCGATAGACCAGCGACCAGATTGCCATCGCGACCTTCGGCAAAGACGGACAGGTTCGTCGTGTTGATCTGCAGCGAACGTTCCTTGGCGGGCGCCGTAAACGTGGCCTTCAAGCCGTTGGAATCGGCGCGCAGCGCCGTGATGCCATCCAGCCCCAGATCGATCTTCGAGGTGATGGCCTGCCATTCGCTCAACAGAAGGCCATAGGTCGAGCGGATTTCGAGCGGACCCTTGCTGGTGGTTTCGATGCGGTTCGGCGCAAAGATCGACAGCGAGGCCGTTGTCTGGCCGAGGGTCGATGAAATGCCATGTTCCACATCATCGGATTTCAGCGTTTCGCAGGTAAGCGTCACGGCGAAAGGAAAGCCGCCCTTCTGCGGTGCGCGGCAATCGGTCTGGCGGCCCGAGGCATCCATGCCCGCCATGGCAGACAGCAGGTTATCGGTCAGGCGGGTTGAGGCAATCTGCCAGCCCACACCGTAAAGCCCGGCCAGCACGGCAAGGCCACCCAGCAGGAATACCCAACGACGGGCCTTTGGCGTTTCGCTTTCGGCCGGGCGGGTTTCCGGTTCCATGGCATGTCCTTTCGACGTTTTCGTGCGGCGCATTTGCCGAACGGGTCTGTTATAGAACGAATCGGTACTTTTTCACGACTGGCGTCATAAATGGACGAATTTTGGGTCTTCGGTTACGGTTCCCTGATGTGGAACCCCGGTTTTTCGCATGTGGAAACCGCTCAGGCGCATCTTTATGGCTATCGCCGTGCGCTGTGCATCTGGTCCTGGGTGCACCGCGGCACCGAGAGCGATCCGGGGCTTGTGCTCGGGCTATCGCGCGGCGGCTCCTGCAAGGGCGTGGCGTTCCGGGTTGATCCGTCCGAATGGGGCTCCGTGATTGCCTATCTGCGTGAACGCGAGCTTGTCACCAATGTTTACGAGGAAAAGGTCGTCGCGCTTTCGCTGGCCGATGGCCGCCGGGTGAAGGGCGTGACCTATGTGGCCGACCCGACGCATTGGCAATATGCCGGGTCGATGCGCCCGGCCGAGGCCGCGAAGATCGTTCACAGGGCTAAGGGCAAGTCCGGCCCCAATGATGCCTATCTTTTCAATACGCTGACGCAATTGCGGGGCATGGGCATTCGCGACCACCTTCTGGAAGAGGTGGCGCGCGAAGTGGAGCGTCTTCGTGCCTGATCGCATGAGGGGCGGGGACAAAAGCCGGTGATAGAGCGCCCTTGTCCTCGCCTTCGCCACAAAGAATGTTATCCTTGCCATACGGGCCTATGAGGAACCACATTGCATGCATGAAACGACGGGGCAGGACGGGCGCGCGGCGCTTCTGAGGCGTCTGGCGCTCAAGCGCCGGATGGCGCAGGCCGTTCTGCTGATCGAAGCGGTGTTGCCGCTGCTGATCATTCCGGCCTCGATCCTCATGCTGTTCATCGTGGCAGCATGGTTCGGCCTGTTTCGCGTGCTGCCCGGTTTTGTCAGTTTTGCGGTGTTGATCGCGTGGCTTGCGGGTTTTCTGATGGCGCTACGCCCGTTTGGGCGGATTGTCTGGCCGGATGCGGCGGCGGCTGATCATCTTCTGGAGAGCCGCAACGGCCTTGCCCATCAGCCGGTTGCCGTGCAGGAAGACCGTCCGGCCATCGATACGCCGTTTGCGCAGGCGCTGTGGCGGGCGCATCAGGCGCGCATGGCCAAACGCATTGCCGCGCTCGACCCCGGCCTGCCGCGCCCGGATATTTCACGCTTCGATGCCTATGGTCTTCGCGCCGTGCCGGTTCTCCTGCTGGCGGTGGCCTTTGGCTATTCCTTTTCCAATCAGGCGGGGCGTTTGAGTGACGCCTTTTCATCCAGTACCTATCGCGGGCCTGCCGATCCGGGGCTTCGCGTCGATGCGTGGGTGACACCGCCCGCCTATACGGGACGCGCGCCGATCTATGTGACGGGGCGGGCCGATGCCGAAGGTAATGCCTTCGAGGTGCCGCAGAAAACGCAACTGGTGGTGCGCGTGGCCGGTGCTTCGGCAAGTGAGAGCGTGGTCTACACCCCGGACCATGGCGATGTTTTGACGCTGGAAGCCTCGGCGGTTGCCGCTCCGGGGGTGCCAGCCCCGACGGGCGACAAGGGGCAGGCGACGGCGCGCCATTACGCGACCGCGCTCAAGGACAGCGGCACGCTTGCCGTAAACGGACAGAGCTTCCGCTTTTCGATCATACCCGACAGGCTGCCGGAGATTGCTTTTGATGGCGCGCCACGGGCGAGCGCCAATGGTTCACTCGAAATCGCCTTCAAGGCCCGCGATGATTACGGGCTGGTGAGCGCGCGGGCGGAAATCGAGCCGGCGGAGGAGCCACTGCCGGGTGTGTCTGGCCTTTACGACGCGCCGGAGTTCAAGCTCGATCTGCCGCGCCGGGGCGGAACGCTGGTCAAGGGGCTGACGAGCCGCAACCTGACGGAACATCCGCTTTCGGGGACGCGGGTGCGCATCACCCTGGTGGGCGTTGATGCCAGCGGTCAGGAAGGGCGAAGCGCCGCCCATGAAATGACCATGCCCGCCCGGCGTTTTTACGAACCGCTGGCCGGGGCCGTTGCCGAACAACGACAGGTTTTTGCGCTGAATACGGCGGCGCTGCCACGCTCCATCGCGCTCAACGAGGCTCTGACGCTGCGCCCCGACGAGACCATTCCCAACACGACGCATTTCCTTCTGATCCGCTCGGCGCTCGGGCGCATGCAGATGGCGGGCAGCAAGGAAGACCTGCAGAACGCCGCCGATTATCTCTGGGACATTGCGCTCGGCATCGAGGATGGCGATCTTTCGCAGGCTGAACGCGACATGCGTGCGGCGCAGAAGGCGCTTTCCGATGCGCTGGAACGCGGGGCCTCGGATGACGAGATCAAGAAGCTGACGGCTGAACTGCGTCAGGCGATGAACCGCTATCTGTCGGAAATGGCGCGGCAGATGCAGAACCGCCAGCCGGGCCAGATGGGCGATCAGGCGCAGAAGACGCTTCGCCAGCAGGACCTTGAGAAGATGCTCGACCAGATCGAAAATCTGGCACGGTCCGGCAATCAGGATGCGGCGCGCCAGCTTCTCTCCGAAATGCAGCGCATGATGAACAATCTGCAGGCCGGACGCCCCGCAAAGCCGGGCGATGGCCGGGATCGCAGCCCCATGCGCCAGCAGATCGACAAGCTGGGCGAATTGATGCAGCAGCAGCAGAAGCTGATGGACCAGACGTTCCAGCTTGAGCAGCAGTTGCAGAACCGGGCGCTGGAAGACCAGCAGGAGCTTGGCGAGGAGAATGATATTTTCGAACGACCGGAAGGACAACCGCCCGAGCAACAGCAGGGCGAGCAGAAGCCGGGCGGCGAGCAACAGGGCAATGCCCCGAGCGAGCAGCAGCTGCGCGATGCTTTGAAGGGGTTGCGCGAGCAGCAGGATGCTCTCGGCAAGAAACTGCAAGAGTTGCAGAAGGGGCTGTCTGACCTCGGCATCAAGCCGGGCGAGAAGTTCGGTGAGGCAGGCAAGCGCATGAAGGGGGCCGGTGAGGCTCTCGGCGAGGGCGATGGCACCAAGGCCGTTGACGGTCAGGGCAAGGCGCTGGAGGCGCTTCGTGACGGCGCGCGCGACATGATGCAGCAGATGATGCAGGCCATGCAGCAGCAGGGCGAAGGCCAGCCTTCCGGGCAGGGCATGGCCGGACAAGGCGGGAAAGACGGTCGCGATCCGCTGGGGCGGCCGCAATCCAGTTCCGGTCCAGAATTCGGCGATCAGGTGAAGGTGCCAGACGAGATCGACGCGCAACGGGCGCGCCAGATTCTGGAAGCCATTCGCGACAAGCTGTCGAACGGCCTCGGGGGCGATATCGAGCGCCGCTATCTGGAACGGCTGCTCGACCTCAAATAGTCAGGCTTGGGTTTCAGGCCGCCAGGGCGCGGGCGACGGCGCGGCGGATATCCGGCAGGGCGAAGGGCTTCGAAACAACGTCGATGATTTTTTCCATCAGGTCATCGGCGCGTTCACGCTGCTCGGCATAACCGGTCATCAGCAGGATGCGCATGCCAGGGTGTTCGGCTGCGGCGCGGTGCGCCAGCTCGATACCATCCATAACGGGCATGCGAATATCGGAGAGAAGCAGGTCGAATTCCTGTTCCTGCAGCTTTTCAAGGCCTTCGGCCCCGTCAGCGGCTTCAATCGTCTCATGACCATCAAGGCGTAAAGCGCGTGCCACAAAGGAACGCAGGGAATCTTCGTCTTCGGTGATGAGAATCTTGGCCATTTACTTGCTGCTCCGCTGTTCGTTTCCGAAGGTGCCTTTCAGGGCCTCCGGCTTGGCCAGCCGAAACCGGCGGGCGCGAACAGAACACCAGACTTTCCTTGTCGATCGGTAAACTTGCACAGATCGGCACGGCGCGTGGTTAACGGAGCGTATCGAAAGCGGCTCAGGCGTCGCCGGTGACGACGCCGACGAAGGGCAGTTCGCGGAAGGCGTAAGCGGCATCCATGCCATAGCCGACGACGAAATAATCAGGGCATTCGAAGCCGACATAATCGGCCTCCAGCGCTTCCTGACGCTTGACGCTCTTGTCGAGCAGCACGGCGATGGTGACATTGCGTGCGCCGCGCGAATAGAGAAGTTCCTTGGCAAACAGCAGCGTCTTGCCGGATTCGAGAATGTCGTCGATCAGCAGAACGTCACGGTCCTTTACGTCGCTGTCGATGTCCTTGACGATCCGGACGCCCTTCGAAACCGTGCCCGTGCCATAGCTGGAGAGCGTGATGAACTCCACCTCGGGCGCAAGGCCCGTCTCATGGAGCGCGCGGATCAGGTCAGCGGCGAAGATGAACGAGCCTTTGAGAACGGCAATGACGAGGAGATCCTTGACCGGCCCTTCAGCAATGCGGGCGGCAATATCCTGATTGCGTTCGGCGATCTGTTGCGCCGTAAACAGGGGCTCGATGTTCTTTCCGCGAACGACAGGCATGCAGATCTCCCAATTGTTTAGAGATCCCATATCACAGGTTTACGCGCCGGGAACATCCTGCGTGTTGAAGGAAAGCTTCACATCCGGCAGTTTTCCACCGGGGTGGGAAAGGCGGGCGGAAAAGCCGCGGCTTTCCCCGGCCTTGATGCGGGCCACCGGCGGATCGATGACCACGGAGCGGACCAGAAGGCCGCTATTGATGAAATCGGCGCGGATCGGCTGAAGCGCCATGTCGCCATCGGTGTTGTTCTCGATGATGCCGCTGACAAGCATCAGCTTCATTCCGTTGGCGTCCTGCGGCGTGAGGCTGACATGGGAGATGGAGAGCGGTGCGGCCGGCGCCGCCGGGGCCGCGTCCGGAATGATCGCCTTCAGGCCGCCGGCGGTCACGAAAACGCCGACAACGGCCGCCGCGACCAGTGCCGAGAAGTGATCCGCCGAAAGGCGGGCGAGCCGCATTTCCAGCGCATCGGCGAGACCGTTCAGCACGGACAGAAAGGATGTGGAACGATGCTGGCGCGCGCGGGTGCGGTTGTCATTGCCGGGACGGACGCGCGGCGCGGTCTCGTCAACGGTGACAAACTCGGCATCGACAATGGCGTCTTCAGTGCGCGTGCGCATCTTCGTCGCGCTGCGGCGTGGGCGTTCCGGTGTCAGGATGTCATAGGGCAGGGCATTGCTGTTATGGGCGTTGAAAGCGGTCATGTCGGCCTTTCGCCTTTCTCCTGCCAGCGCGATCCCTGAAGCCTTCGGCCTTCTGGGCATTGCAACAAACTCTCACCAGACGTAAATAAAAATGGTTAATGCTTCGCCAATGCTTCGCGCCGAATCGCTTGACGGGCGGTGAGCGTGGCGGGTGGAGACCCTTTTTCACATCATGGCCCAGCGGGCCGGAGAACGAGCGCGCTTGATCCATTTTGAAAATGTCGGCTTGCGCTATGGAATGGGGCCGGAGATCCTCAAGGATCTCACCTTCGACATCCCCAAGCGCTCCTTTCAGTTCCTGACCGGGCCATCCGGGGCGGGCAAGACCACCTTGCTGCGTCTGATGTTCCTGTCATTGAAGCCGACACGCGGGCTGATCCGCACGTTTGATCGCGATATTTCGCGCATTCCGGTGGAAGAACTGCCGCTGCTGCGTCGTCGCATCGGCATCGTCTTTCAGGATTTCCGCCTGCTCGACCACCTGACCACCTATGAGAATGTGGCGCTGCCGCTGCGTGTGCGGGGCAAGGACGAATCGAGCTACCAGAAGGATGTGCTGGAGCTTTTGAAATGGGTGGGCCTTGGCGAGCGGGTCAACGTGTTGCCGCCGGTGCTTTCGGGTGGTGAAAAGCAACGTGCCGCCATTGCGCGCGCCCTTATCGACCGCCCCGAAGTGCTTCTGGCCGACGAGCCGACCGGCAATGTCGATCCGCCCATGGCGCGGCGCCTGCTGAACCTCTTCCTTGAACTCAACCGGCTGGGCACGGCGGTGGTGATCGCCACCCATGATATCGGTCTGATGGATCAGATCGATGCGCGCCGGATGATCCTTTCCGACGGGCGGCTCGACATCTATGAGTGATCATCCGACCCAAAACACGGCGCGAGATGCCAAGCCGCAGCCACGCCGCCGGGAAATGCAGGTGCGCCCGACCGGCCCCATCCTGCCGCCCGCCAATATTCAGGGCAATGCGCTGATGGTGGTGATTGCCATCATGGCCTTTCTCGCCTGCCTGACGCTCGGTGCCGTGTCCATGGTGCGGGTGACGGCCTCCAGCTGGCAGAGCCAGATTTCCCGTGAGGTCACGATCCAGATCAAGCCGGACGAGAAGCTGGACATGCCCAAGGCGCTTGCCAAGGCCCGCGATCTGGCACTGACCTTCGTCGGCACGAAGGAAGGGCGCATTCTGGATGATGCGGCCACGGCCCGCCTTCTGGAGCCATGGCTGGGGGCCGGGTTGAAAATCGATGAACTGCCGGTGCCGCGTCTGGTGATCATCACCATTGATGAAACCAATCCGCCGGATTTCGCCGCGATGCGCACCATGCTGCAGGAAGAAATTCCGCAGGCCTTTCTCGATGATCACCGCACCTGGGTCGATCGACTGGTATCGATGGCCCGCACCACGGTTCTGATTGGCGTTGGCGTTCTGGCGCTTGTTTTCACGGCCATGGTCCTGACGGTGGTGTTTGCCACGCGCGGCGCGCTTTCCGGCAACCGGCATATTGTCGAGGTGCTGCACTTCGTGGGCGCGGAAAGCGGGTTCGTGGCCACCGAATTCCAGAAGCATTTTCTGAAGATCAGCCTCAAGGGATCGGCAGCTGGCGGATTGCTGGCGGCGGCCGTGTTTGCGGTTGCCGGTATCTGGCAGCGCCAGACGGTGGCGACGCCACAGAGCGATCAGGCGGCGGCGCTGTTTGGCAGCTTCACCATCGGCTTTACCGGCTATCTCGGTGTTCTTGCCACCATGATCATCATTGCTCTGGTGACGACCTTGACGGCGCGCGTGACGGTGATGCGTACCATCGCGGAAATCGACAGTATCCGGTCGGACCCGGCCCGTATCGATGGCGTTCCGAATGCTTGATCTTGCAGGCTGCCGGAATCGGCGGTGGAAAATTGCGCTTTCCGGTCTGCAGCATGCCGCATTCTGCGGTTATGAATAATCATGGACAATAGCGAGTCGCTTCAGCCGGGAATGGACGAACCCGCACCGATGCCGGAAGGCGCGGGCGAGAGCGTCTTTTCGCGTCGTAGCCGCTTGCGCCGGTCCCTGCGCCGGATCGGTGTCGTGGTTGTCGTGGCGTTCGGTCTCATGTTTGCGGGCTTCCTGCGCTTTGCCGATTCGGTCGTGTCCCTGCAGCCGCCGGGAACGCCGAAGGCCGATGCTATCGTGGTGCTGACGGGTGGCTATCAGCGGGTTGATCAGGCGCTGGAACTTCTGGAGCAGGGTGCGGGGCAGCGGCTTCTGATTTCCGGGGCGCATCCTGCTACCTCGGCCCGGCTGCTATCGCGGGTCAACAAGAAGTCGCCGGACCTTTTTGCCTGCTGCGTCGACATGGGGTATCGCGCCATCGATACCATCGGCAATGCCGCAGAGACGGCGCTTTGGATTTCTGACCACAAGTACCGCAGCGTTCTGGTGGTCACCAACAATTACCACATGCCGCGCAGCCTTCTGGAGTTGCGCCGGGTTGATCCGTCGACCGAATTCATTGCCTATCCGGTGGTGACGGGCGACCTGAAGGTGAAGAACTGGTTTGCCGACCCGGATGCGCTGCGCACGCTGCTTTCGGAATACATGAAGGTGAGCGCGGCGATGGTGCGCGATTTCTTCGGGATCGATGCGGGGAACGGATTGCGCGATGCCCAGCCCAAGACCGCGCCGAAGCCCTCGCCGCAAGGTTCTTCGTGAGGCGGCTTTTTCTTGCGGTCATAATCGTGTAGGCAGGCCCATGTCCTTACCTCGCATTGCCGCCTTGCCGGAAAGTCGCACATGATTGCCTTGCGCTCGTTCCTGTTCCAGATCCTGTTTTACCTCAACACCGCGCTGATGATGATCGTGTTCAGCCCGATCTATTTTCTGGCGCCGCGCTCCTATATCATCCCCAAGGCGTGGGCGAGTGCCAGCAGCTGGCTGATGAAAACGGTTGTGGGTGCGACCTTCGAGATCGAGGGGCTGGAGCATCTGCCCAAGACGGCGGCGATCATCGCGCCGAAGCATGAATCCGCCTGGGATACGTTCATGCTGATGCCGTGGATTGCCGATCCGGTCTATATCCTCAAGCGCGAGCTTTTATGGATTCCGCTTTTCGGCTGGTACATGATGAAGCAGCGGCTCATTCCGGTGAACCGCGAGGCCAAGGGCCGCAATATGGTCGATGTGCTGAAGCGCACCTCGGCCGAGCTTGCCACCGGCCGCCAGCTGATCATCTATCCCGAAGGAACGCGCCGCCCGCCGGGGGCTGCCCCCGTCTACAAGAACGGGATTGCCCGGCTTTACCGGGCGCTTGGCGTTCCGGTGGTGCCGATTGTCATGCATCCCGGCCTGTTCTGGCCGAAGAATGCCCTGGCGCGCTACCCCGGCCATTTCAAGATTCGCATTCTGCCGCCGATCCAGCCGGGGCTTGGGCAGGGCGAGTTTCAGGAAACGCTGATTGCCCGGATGGAGGAGGCCAGTGACGCGCTTCTTCTGGAAACCGTGGCGGCCAACCCGCATATTCCCCTGCAGCCCGAGACGATCAAGCGTCTCGAGGAACTGAAGGCCAAGGCGCAAGGCCAATAAGAAAAGGCGGGTTAAACCCGCCTTCAGACTGCTGAGAATGGTCGACAAGCTCTCTTTTCGTCATGGTCGGGCCTAACCCGACCATCCATTCGCCATTGAAATGATGGATCCTCGGGTCAAGCCCGAGGATGACGAAGGTGGATGAGGTAGGCTTTGCCATCCACCTCAAGGCAGAGTCTTCCCGCCTTTTTTGTTACTTCAGCCAATCGGGAATGGAATCCAGCCCGATCAATTCCTCATAGGTGCGACGCGGACGCACCACATGGAACTCGCCACCCTTGACCAGCACTTCCGGGATCAGAAGGCGGGAATTATAGGTGTTGGACATGACCGCGCCATAGGCCCCGGCGGAGCTTGCATAGAGCAGGTCGCCGGGTTCCGGGCGGGCCATTTCGCGGTCGAGGCCGATGTAGTCGCCGGTTTCGCAAACCGGGCCGACAATATCCGCCTTGATGCGTTCGCGCTCGCCTTCCGGCTTGTTCACCGGGCCAATCTCATGCCAGGCTTCGTAAAGCGTCGGGCGGATGAGGTCGTTCATGGCGGCATCAACGATGACGAAGTTCTTCTTCTCGCCATCCTTCACGAAGAGCACTTCGGTGACCAGCACACCGGCATTGCCGACGATCAGGCGGCCCGGCTCGCAGACGATGCGGCAATTCAGCCCCTTCAACTGCTTCAGAACCGTTTCTGCATAGGCGTCCGGCAGCGGCGGCGGGTTGTTGTCGATCTTGTAGGGAATGCCAAGGCCGCCGCCGATATCGACATGCTCGATGGTGTGACCATCGGCGCGCAGCGTTTCCACCAGTTCGCGTAAGAGGGCGAAGGCGTCTTCGAAGGGCTGCAGATCGGTGATCTGGCTGCCGATATGCATATCGATGCCGGTCACTTCGATACCGGGCATGGCTGCGGCGCGGGCATAGACCTCCCGGGCGCGCTCGAAGGTAATGCCGAACTTGTTTTCCTTCTTGCCGGTCGAAATCTTGGCGTGGGTGCGGGCATCGACATCCGGGTTGATGCGCAGCGAGACCGGCGCACGCTTGCCAGCCTTGACGGCGCGGGCGTTCAAGACTTCCAGCTCCGGCTCGGACTCGACGTTGAAGCAGTAAATGCCAGCCTCAAGTGCGAAATCCATCTCGCGCGGGGTCTTGCCGACGCCCGAGAACATGATGCGGCTGGCCGGGACACCGGCGGCGAGGCCGCGGCGCAATTCACCTTCCGAGACCACATCGAGGCCAGCCCCCATGCGGGCGAGCGTCTTCAAAACAGCCTGGTTGGAATTGGCCTTCAGCGCGTAGCAGATCAGCGTATCGACGCCCTTGAAGGCATCGGAAAAGACGCGGTAATGGCGCTCGATGGTGGCCGAGGAATAGATGTAAAAGGGTGTGCCCACGGCGCTTGCGATCTTCGGCACCGGCACACCTTCGGCGTAGAGAACGCCGTCGCGATATTCAAAATGGTTCACGGCTTCCGTCCTGTCGGATCAGAGAAGGGGATCAAGAACAAAGGGGCGGTCCTTGACCGGCGGGTTCGAATCCACGCCGCGTTTGTTCAGCTTCTCTACCGGCGTTGAAGGCACGTCGAGATCGCCTTTACGACCGCAGCCGGACAGCGCAAGGCTGACGGCGGCGAAAAGGCCAAGAGAAAGAATAAGCGGGCGAAGCGGTCTCGAAGACATGGGGTCCCTGTCCGGCGTCTGGCACGATGCCTTGCGGCACCTTGCGGTTTCAACTGTCTCGTGCTTGGTCATAAACAAAAACGGGGCGCTTGTGCACCCCGTTTCTCTTGATCGATGCTTCCGAAATATTGATCAAAGGTGGCTGCGCCAGCATGATCAAAGGTGGCCGCGCCACCAGGCAATCTGCTTCTTCACCTCTGCCGGGGCTGTGCCGCCAAAGCTCTTGCGGCTGGCAACCGAGGCTTCAACGGTCAGAACGTCATAGACGGCCTTGGTGATGCCGGGGTGAATGCCCTGCAATTCGGCCAGCGAAAGCTCGGCCAGATCACAGGCCTTGCTTTCAGCCAGCGCCACAGCGCGGCCCGTCACATGGTGGGCATCGCGGAAGGGCAGGCCCAGTTCGCGCACCAGCCAGTCGGCCAGATCGGTGGCGGTCGAGTAACCGGAACCGGCCGCGGCCTTCATGCGGTCGGCGCGGATCGTCACGTCGCGCACCATGCCGGTCATGGCGGCAATCGCCAGTTCAAGGCTTTCAGCGGCGTCGAAGACCTGTTCCTTGTCTTCCTGCATATCCTTGGAATAGGCGAGCGGCAGGCCCTTCATGACGGTCAGAAGCGCAATCAGCGAGCCGTTGATGCGGCCGGTCTTGGCGCGCACCAGTTCGGCGGCATCCGGGTTCTTCTTCTGCGGCATGATGGACGAGCCGGTGGAGAAGGCATCCGACAGGCGGATGAAGCCGAACTGCGGCGTCGACCAGATGACGATTTCCTCGGCCAGACGCGACAGATGCGTGGCGCAGATGGAGGCCATGGACAGGAATTCTAGCGCGAAATCGCGGTCCGAGACGGAATCGATCGAGTTGCGGGTCGGTTCGCGGAAGCCGAGCGCGCGGGCCGTCATATGGCGGTCGGTCGGGTAGCCGGTTCCGGCCAGCGCAGCAGCCCCCAGCGGGCATTCATCCAGATGCTCGATGGCGTGGCGCGCGCGCAGGCGGTCGCGGCCAAACATTTCGACATAGGCCATGCAATGATGACCGAAGGTGACGGGCTGGGCCGTCTGCAGATGCGTGAAGCCCGGCATCACCGTATTGGCATGTTCCTCGGCGCGGTCGAGAAAGGCCTCGATCAGATCGGTCAGCGCGCGCTCGGTCTTGATCAGCTCTTCCTTGACCCACAGGCGGAAATCGACGGCCACCTGGTCGTTGCGCGAGCGGGCGGTGTGAAGGCGGCCAGCGGCCGGGCCGATCATCGTGGCCAGACGGGCCTCGATGTTCATGTGGATGTCTTCAAGCTGGCGGGAGAATTCGAAATTGCCGCTTTCGATCTCGATGCGGATCGCCTCAAGGCCGGTCACGATCTTCTCACGATCGTCTGAAGTGATGATTCCCTTCTCGGCGAGCATGGTGGCATGTGCTATGGAGCCACGGATGTCCTGATCGAAAAGCTTCTTGTCGAAACCAATGGAGGCATTTATCTCCTCCATGATCGCGTCCGGGCCGGAAGCGAAACGACCGCCCCACATCTGGTTTGAGGAATTGCTGTCCTTGGTTCCGTCGGCCATGAGTGCTTGATCCTGGAGAATGACATGACGAAGAAAAGGCCGCTCGGTCTTCCCTCCGCAAAGCTTGTGATGATTGCCGCGCTGGCCGGGCTATCGGCAGGCGCCGTTGCGGTATACGTGAAGCGCATGGGGTCTGGCAACACGGATGCGCCGGTTGAGGTCGCTTCGCAGGCCTGTCCGGCGGCAAAAGCCAAGGTCGAGGCGCTGAAGCCCCTGATCAAGGGCGAGGTGGCCGCGCTGGTGCCCGCCGACGAACCGCGCTCCATTGCCCTTTCCTTCAAGGGGCGCGATGGCAAGGAGACGAGCCTTGCCGATTTCAAGGGCAAGACGGTACTCGTCAATCTCTGGGCGACGTGGTGCGTGCCCTGCCGCAAGGAAATGCCCGCGCTCGACGCGCTCCAGAAGGAGAAGGGCGGACCTGCCTTTGACGTGGTGGCCGTCAATATCGATGCCGGGACGGATGAAAAGCCGCTGAAATTTTACGAGGAAACGGCGCTTTCGAGCCTCGCCTTCTATCGCGATGCCTCGATGGGCGTCTTCAATACGGCGAAGAAGGAAGGGTTGGCGCTGGGTTTGCCCGCCACCATGCTGTTTGATGCCGAGGGCTGCCTGATCGCCTCGATGAACGGACCGGCGGAATGGGCCGGTGCTGACGCCAAGGCGTTGATCGACGGGGCTGTGAAGCTGAAGTGAGCAGGGGGGGACGCAGGAAAAGCGTTCTCTCTGGCCTGCGGTCCTTCCCTCCTTCTCCCCGTGGGGGAGAAGGTCGCGGCAGCGGGATGAGGGGGCTGTTTAACGAAACCTTTGCGAAATCCCCCTCATCCGACCCTTCGGGCCACCTTCTCCCCGTGGGGGAGAAGGAAGGGGGTGCAGTCCTTAGCGGGTCGGGACCGGGGTCTCGCCGCGATAATCGTAGAAGCCGCGGCCAGCCTTGCGACCAAGCCAGCCAGCCTCGACATATTTGACCAGAAGCGGGCAGGGGCGATACTTGGAATCGGCCAGACCGTCATGCAGTACCTGCATGATCGACAGGCAGGTGTCGAGGCCAATGAAGTCGGCGAGCTGCAACGGGCCCATCGGGTGGTTCGCGCCAAGCTTCATGGCGGTATCAATCGCATCGACGCTGCCGACGCCTTCATACAGCGTATAGATCGCCTCGTTGATCATCGGCAGGAGAATACGGTTGACGATGAAGGCCGGGAAGTCTTCGGCGACCGTCACCACCTTGTCGAGCGAGGCGGCAAAGGCGCGGGCGGTTTCGAAGGTCTTTTCGCCGGTGGCAATGCCGCGCACCAGTTCCACGAGCTTCATGACCGGAACCGGGTTCATGAAGTGGATGCCGATGAAGTTCTCCGGGCGATCGGTGGCCGAGGCCAGACGCGTGATGGAGAGCGATGATGTGTTGGTGGCGAGGATCGCAGCTGGGTTCAGGATCGGGCAAAGCTCGGCAAAAATTTGCCGCTTCACCGATTCATTTTCCGTTGCGGCCTCGATCACGATGTCCATCGGAGCCAGTTCGGCAATGATGGCGGTGCCGGAGATGAGCGAAAGGGCAGCCTTGCGCTGGTCTTCGGTGATCTTCTCGCCGGTGACCTGGCGGGCCAGATTGCCGTTGATCGTGGCCAGACCCTTGGCGAGCCGCTCCGGCGACAGATCGTAAAGCGTTACGGTATACCCGGCCAGTGCCGCTACGTGGGCAATGCCGCAGCCCATCTGCCCGGCGCCGATGACGCCCACGTTCTTCAACACGCTCATGATGCTTCTCCCAGCGTTTCAGAACCGGGGCGAAGGTTCGCCCCGGTCTGTCGATTGATTATAGAGCTTTCTGCAATTCGGGCAGGGCTTCGAAGATGTCAGCGACGAGGCCGAAGTCGGCGACCTGGAAGATCGGGGCCTCCTCGTCCTTGTTGATGGCGACGATGACCTTACTGTCCTTCATGCCCGCCAGATGCTGGATCGCACCGGAGATGCCGCAGGCGATGTAAAGATCAGGCGCGACCACCTTGCCCGTCTGGCCCACCTGCCAGTCGTTCGGCGCGTAGCCTGCATCGACCGCCGCGCGCGAAGCACCGACGGCGGCACCCAGCTTGTCGGCGACCGGCAGGATGACTTCCTGGAACTTCTCCGAAGACCCCAGCGCACGACCGCCCGAGATGATGATCTTGGCCGAGGTGAGTTCGGGACGTTCCGACACCGCAATCTCGTCGGACACGAACTTCGACGCGCCCTTGTCGCCGGCGGCGGCAATCGCCTCGATGCTCGCCGAACCGCCCGCAGCAGTCGTCGCAAAGGACGCCGTGCGCACCGTAATCACCTTCTTGGCGTCACCCGACTTCACCGTCTGGATCGCATTGCCCGCATAGATCGGACGCTTGAACGTATCAGCAGACACCACCTCGATGATTTCCGAGACCTGCATCACATCCAGAAGAGCCGCCACACGCGGCAGAACGCTCTTCGAAAGGGCCGTCGCTGCGCCCATTACCACATCATAGGACGCGGAAAGCGAGACGATGAGATCGGAAAGCGGCTCGGCCAGCCCATGGGCATAGGCCGCATCGTCAGCCACCAGAACCTTGGCGACGCCCGAAAGCTTGGCGGCGGCGTCGGCTACGGTGGACACGTTCGTGCCTGCCACGAGAACATGCACATCGCCGCCGATCCGGGCAGCGGCCGTCAGGGCTTTCGCCGTCTGTTCGGAAAGAACCTTGCCGTCATGATCGGCGAGAAGAAGAATGGTCATGGTCTTTGCTCCTTGGCTGCCGATTAGAGAACGCCAGCGGTCTTCAGGCTGGAGACAAGCTCCGCCACCGAAGCCACCTTGATGCCGGCCTTGCGGCCTGCCGGTTCCTCGGTCTTCAGCACCGAAAGACGCGGGGTGATATCAACGCCAAGATCGGCCGGGCTCTTCTTGTCGAGCGGCTTCTTCTTGGCCTTCATGATGTTGGGCAGCGAGGCATAGCGCGGCTCGTTCAAACGCAGGTCCGTCGTGATGACGGCGGGCAGCGACAGCGAAACGGTCTGCAGGCCGCCATCGACTTCGCGCGTCACGGACACGGCGCCATCGGCGACCACCACCTTCGAGGCAAAGGTCGCCTGCGGATAGCCCGTCAGCGCCGAGAGCATCTGGCCGGTCTGGTTCGAGTCATCATCAATCGCCTGCTTGCCGAGGATCACGAGGCCGGGTTCTTCCGCCGTCACGACCGCCTTCAAAAGCTTGGCAACGGCCAGCGGCTCGACCGTCTCGTCGGTCTCGATCAGGATCGCCCGGTCAGCCCCCATGGCGAGCGCCGTGCGCAGCGTTTCTTCCGCCTTGGCCGGGCCGACCGACACGGCGATGATCTCGCTCGCCTGACCCGCTTCCTTCAGACGCAGCGCTTCTTCCACCGCAATCTCGTCAAACGGGTTCATCGACATCTTCACATTGGCAAGCTCGACGCCCGACCCATCCGCCTTCACGCGGATCTTCACGTTGTAATCAACAACCCGCTTAACAGGTACGATAATCTTCATAGTCTCTTCTCCCTGAACGAACCCCAGCCGCCGCGTGATGTCGCGCATCCGGGTTCGACAAAAACCGGCAGGCGACATGGATACGCATTTTTCCCCCGATTACAATGTATCAAGGCTGAGGGCGGCTATGATTTAAAATCATCTTCCTTTTACGTCAACGTAAAACATTATTCCGGACGTCCCCATTTGATGGCGCGATGCGGCGTATCGGTTTTGACGGGGGAAGGGCTTGGTGCGGCGGCGCTGTGCTCCACCGCTTTCGGTGTGACGATGGTGCGGTCAAAGAGCGGCACACCCCGGCGACGCATGACGAGAACGAGGAGCGCGCCCGTGATAATGCCGCCCACATGGGCACCCCAGGAAACGCCGCTCGCATCCCCGACGAAGAGCATGAAAAATTGCTGTCCGACCCAGAAGAGAAGCGGCACAAAGGCCGGGAGCGGCAGGGGAAGGCGGAAAAGCACCAGCACCCAGACGCGCACCTTGGGATGCAGCAGCAGATAGGCGGCAATGACGCCCGACACCGCACCCGATGCTCCGATCAAGGGCCCTGGGGAATGCGGCATGAGAAGGCCGTGGGTCAAGGCTCCAGCGACCGCGCAGGCGATGTAGAAGATCAGAAAACGGACATGGCCGAGGGCGTCTTCGACATTGTCTCCGAACACCCAGAGAAAGAGCATGTTCGAGCCGAGATGAATGATGTCGGTATGCAGAAAGGCATAGGTGACAAGCGTTGCATCCGGCGGGACGATGGCCAGCGACGGGTCCAGCGTCGCGAAGTCGAAGACGACGGCGGGAATGAAGCCGAGGCCGGTTGCGGCGCGTGCGGCGATTTCCTCACCGGCCAGCGGGCCGGTGACAAGCCATGCCAGCACATTGATGACGATCAGCGTGATCGTCACATATTGCAGGCGGATATGTTCCAGACCGTTACGATCATGCAGGGGGATGAACATGGCGGTCTCCGGAAAAGGTCAGCGGTTTTTGCCCGGCACCCAAAGGATGTCGGCCTTGCCGCCGTCATTGACGTGGCGACCAGCGACAAACAGGAAGTCGGAGAGGCGGTTGATATATTCAAGAGCCGCAGCGCTCACCACTTCGCCTTCTGCTTTCGAAAGCGCCACCATGTGGCGTTCGGCGCGACGTGACACGGTGCGGGCCAGATGAAGCCAGGCGGCCGCCGGTGCGCCACCGGGCAGGATGAAGGAGCGCAGCGGATCAAGGCTGGCATTCAGCGCATCGATTTCGCTTTCCAGACGCTTGACCTGTGCGGGGATGATGCGCAGCGGCTCATAGGACAGTTCCTCCCCCGTATCGGGGGCCGCAAGGTCGGCGCCGAGATCGAAAAGATCGTTCTGGATGCGGGCGAGCATAGCGTCGAGGTCGGGCTGGTCGGCGGTGTGAAGGCGCGCCAGACCGATGACGGAATTGGTCTCATCGACCGTGCCATAGGCTTCGACGCGCAGATCATGCTTGAGGCGGCGAGGGCCGGTGACAAGGCCGGTCGTGCCATCATCGCCGGTGCGGGTATAAATCTTGTTGAGCTTGACCATATCGTTTCCTTTGGCAGCCGCGATCAGTCGACCCTTCCCATCAGCCGGTAGAAGAGGGCCGAGGGCAGAAGGCGCTTGAGCAGAATGCCCTGTTTGGCGGGCACGGTGACGGGATAATGGGGTTTTGGCTTTTTCGCCGTCAAGGCATGGCGCAGCACGGCATGAACGGCGTCCGGCCCGAGCTTGTGGCGGTTGATCGCGCCCTTGCCGCCCAGCCGCGCCAGCTGGCGGGCATAGTCTGCGGCATGTGGCGAGTTTTCAAGGTCGATATTCTCGTGCAGCTTGACGAGGGCATTGGCGGTGAAGCGCGATTCAATCGGGCCGGGTTCGATGAGGCTGACCTCGATGCCGGAGCCGGCAAGTTCCATACGCAGCGTGAGCGAAAGACCCTCGAGCGCGAATTTCGAGGCCGTGTAGGCACCGCGATAGCGAAAGGGCACGATGCCGAGAATGGAGGAGCATTGCACGATGCGGCCTGCGCAGCGCTTGCGCATATAGGGAATGACCTGCCGGGTCAGTTCGTGCCAGCCGAGGACATTGGTTTCCAGCTGCAGGCGAAGGGCCGCGGTCGGCAGGTCTTCCACCGCGCCCACCTGCCCGTAGGCGCCATTGTTAAAGAGCGCATCGATGCGCCCGCCGGTGCGGCCTGCAATCTCGGTCACGGCGGCGGTGATCGTCGCTTCATCGGTGTAATCGAGGATCAGGCTTTCGATGCCGTCGGCCTCAAGGGCGGCGAGGTCTTCCACCTTGCGCACCGTTGCGAAGACGCGCCAGCCTTCGGCCTTGAGGGCGCGGGCGCAATAGGCGCCGATGCCGGACGAGCAGCCGGTGACGATGATGACGGGGCGATCACTCATGGAATCAATCCTTCACAACTGCGGCAGCATTCCCATATTCAGCCGGGTGAAACAAATGAAATACCCGTTGCACACGCCTGAGGAATAGGGTCTTAAGGGCATAGCGCAGGGAGAGGCGATGCCGACGTTTATCCGATTTGTCTATAAGGTCCTGTTTGATGCCGTCTATCACTTCACCGAGGATGACGGCTGGGCCATGGCAAGCCATGTGGCGCTTTCCACGCTGCTGGCGGTTTTCCCGTTCCTGATTTTCGCGACCACGCTCGCCAGCTTCCTTGGGGCCGATCAGTTTGCCGCAACGGCGGTGCATCTGATTTTCGACACATGGCCGGAAGCCATTGCCAAGCCGCTCGCCGAACAGGTGATGCAGGTGCTGACCATTCCGCGCGGCGGTCTTTTGACCATCTCGGTTCTGGCGGCCGCTTACTTCGCCTCGAATGGTGTGGAGGCGCTGCGCGTCTCGCTCAACCGTGCCTATCGCGTCACGGAAAAGCGCTACTGGTATCACACCCGCCTGACGAGCCTCGGTTATGTGATCATCGCATCGGTGATTTTTGCCGCCATCAGTACGGTGCTGGTGGCCGTGCCGGTGGCCATTGGCGTCATCGGCGAGCGTCTGCCCTGGTTGACCGAAGTCCTGACCACCGTGTCAGACTGGAGCGTGACGTTTACGGTGCTGATGCTGGTCGTCGGGCTGTTTGTCATCCATCTGTGGCTGCCTGCCGGTCATCGGCGGCTTGTCGATGTCATACCGGGCATTGTGCTGACCTTGGTCGCCTGGCTGGTGGGCGGTCTGGTCTTTGCCTTCTATCTCGCGCAGTTTGCCAATTATACCGCGACCTATGCGGGTCTGGCCTCGGTGATGATTGTACTCGTCTTCCTCTACATGGTCGGCGTGATTTTCATGATTGGCGCGGAGTTCAACGCGGCGCTGATGAAGTACCGCGTGCGCTACACGCTGACGCATGGCGGGGCCTTCAGCCCCGACCGACGCCTTTTAAAGCCCGATGATGGCGCGGATGGCTGAGGGCGTCAGGCCCTCTTCACGCAGTGCTCCTAAGGCCGTGCTGCCTTCACTTTTGGACAGTTTGCGGCCATCGGCCCCCAACACCAGCCGGTGATGGCGGTAGAGCGGTTCCGGCAGGCCGAGCAGATACTGCAGCAGGCGGTGAAGATCGGTCGCGGCATAAAGGTCCAGACCGCGTATCACATGGGTGACGCCTTGCAGCGCATCGTCAACGACGACCGAGAGATGATAGCTTGATGGCGCGTCGGATCGTGAGAGGATGACGTCGCCCCAGCGGGCCGGATCGGCGGTGATCGTGCCGGTTTGCCCATCACCCGTTTCAACGAATGTCAGCGGTGCGGATAATCTTGCGAGCGCCTTTTGCATGTCGAGCCGGAAGGCGTGGCGTTTGCCTGAGGCGATCAATTTTTCGCGTTCGGTTTGTGAGCGCTCGCGGTCATAGGGCGGGTATAGCGGCGCGCCATCGGGATCGCGCGGCCAGAGCTTTCCGGATTTTTCAGTGTCCGCCACATGTGCCTTGACCTCGCCGCGCGTCATAAAGGCGGGGTAGACAAGTCCGTCCTCGATGAGCCGTTCCAGCTCCGCGCGGTAATCGCCAAAGTGTTCCGATTGACGGCGCACCGGACGTTCCCAATCGAGGCCGAGCCATGCCAGATCCTCATAGATGCCCCGTTCCAGCTCTGCGGTGCAGCGCGTCAGGTCGATGTCTTCGATGCGCAGAAGGAAACGTCCGCCCGTTTGGTGCGCGGCTTCGAAATTCAGGCAGGCGGAGAGTGCATGGCCAAGGTGCAGGGCGCCATTGGGACTGGGGGCAAAACGGAAAACGGGCCTTTGACCGGACGGGTTCGACATGCTTTCTTCCTCCCCGATTTTACGAGGAACCGCAATGGTCATCATTCGAAGCGAAGCGGATATCGAGGCGGGGCTTGAGGCACTGGCCGTTCTCGATCCGGCGCTTGCTCCGATCATCGCAGTCGCTGGCGCGGTGCCGCTTCGGCTTTCGCCGCCCGGCTTTGCAAGCCTTGCCCATATCATCGTGTCGCAAATGGTGTCGCGGGCAAGCGCTATGGCCATCTGGAACCGGATGCTGGTCGCCGGGCCGGTGACGCCCGAGGCCTATTGTGATCTCAACGAAGAGGTGATCCGTGCACTGGGTCTCAGCCGCGCCAAGGGGCGAACGCTGGCTGCTGCGGCAAATGCCATCCTCGATGGACGGCTTGAGCTTGAAGCCCTGGAGACGATGCCCATCGAGGCCGCCCTTGGCAAGCTGACCGCCCTTTCCGGCATCGGCCCGTGGACGGCAGAGATCTACATGATGTTTGCGGCGGGCCATGCCGATCTCTTTCCGGCGGGTGACATTGCGCTTCGCAAGGCGGTGGCGCATGCGCTTCTTGACGGGAATGTGCCTTCCGTCACCGCGCTCGCGGACCATGCACAGCGCTGGTCGCCCTGGCGGGCCGTCGCGGCGCGCCTTTTCTGGGCCTATTACGCCCGCGCCATGGGGCGTGATGGCTTGCCGGTTTCCTGACGGGCCGCCCATTTTCGCATTGCGAAAGGGGGCTTCACAATCGTGTCATGGCGCGCCTAATATACAAGATGTAGATGCCGAATCGATCAGGAGAATCCGCTTGACGATTGCAGTCTCCCCGCAGGCCTTGCCCGCGCTCGTTCTGAACGCTGACTTCAGGCCGCTCAGTTATTATCCCTTATCGCTGTGGTCCTGGCAGGACGCGATCAAGGCGGTTTTCCTCGACCGTGTGAATATCATCGCCGAGTATGATTTCGCGGTTTCGTCCCCGACCTTCTCGATGCAATTGCCGAGTGTCGTCTGTCTCAAGACCTATGTGCAGCCAACCCGCAATCCGGCCTTCACCCGCTTCAACGTTTTCTTGCGCGATCGGTTCGAGTGCCAGTATTGCGGATCGGACGATGATCTGACCTTCGACCACGTGATTCCGCGCGCCCATGGCGGGCAGACGACGTGGGAAAACATCGTGGCGGCCTGTTCGGCGTGCAATCTGAAAAAGGGGTCCAAGCTGCCGAAGGTGGCAGGCATGCATCCGCGCCAGATGCCGTTTCGGCCTACCGTTCACGATCTTCACAATAACGGGCGGCTTTTCCCGCCCAACCACCTGCATGAAAGCTGGCTCGACTATCTCTATTGGGACAGCGAATTGCAGCCCTGAGGCTTATGTCTCAGGCGTTGCGGCGCGCGCCGAAGAAGGCGAGCGAGGCCAGAAATGCACTGGCGATCACGTTCCAGCCGGCAAAGGACAGGCCGAGAATGCGCAACGACGCTTCCGAGCAGGACGGCGGCTTGATGGCGTTGAGATCGTCCAGAAGATTGGCGGCATTGGTGGTCGAGGAGGAGAGGTTGCCGGAGCAGCCCGCCGGACCTTCCCAGAAGTGCCATTCGACGCCCGCGTGGTAGACGCCGAGACCGGCGCTGACAATCATGATCAGACCAAGGATGACGAGCAGCGTGCGGCTCAGCCAGCTCGGCGCGCCAAAGGCAGAAGCGGCGATGGCGACAAGACCCACCGGAAGGCTCACATAATAGGGAATGCGCTGCAGAAGGCAGAGCGCGCAAGGGATATAGCCGCCGATATGTTCGAAACCGAGTGCGGAGCCCACGGAGGCGGCAGAGGCCAAGGTGAAGAGCGTGGCGCAGCCCGTGCGGGAGAAAAGCCATTGGCGGGAAAGCAGCATTCTTTATGTCCTGTCTTGCCGGGAACGCATGTTGATTTGCGTTCGCCTACTCATAAGCGCGCGATTGCGGCGCGTAAATGGCGGGGATAACAGACGCGGCATTTCGACAGTGAACGCTGCGTTTCAAAAAAGCGGTTGACCGAACCGGCCCGGACCTTATATTCCGCCCGTCTTGAAGGCTTCGTGCCTTGCCCCATTGGCGGAATTGGTAGACGCGCTCGACTCAAAATCGAGTTCCGCAAGGAGTGCTGGTTCGACCCCGGCATGGGGCACCATCCCTTTTTCCCTACAGAAATTGCAAACCGCAGCCGGAGATTTAGCTCCGGCCGGTCATGGCGAAGATTTTTTCGCGCAGCAGGCGCGCCATGTTGCGGGTGTTGCGGTAAAGGTGGAGCTGTGAGGCGGCCTGACGCGCATCGCGGTCGCTGTTTGGCGAGAGGCCGACAGTGACGGTTCCCATATCCTCGCGTTCCTGCCACATGCGGCTCATGATCGGGTGATCGGCGACGGCGCAGGAATCGGTGCGCAGGATGTTGGCGTCTTCCAGCTGCCATTCGGTCAGGCGGGCGGTCAAAAGCTTGCCCGGCGAATAGGCCGACAGCGTTTCGTCATAGGCCGTCTTCCACGTATAGGCTTCGCCCGCCATGATGAAGACAATCAACGAGGCAATCGCGCGGCCATCGAGATCAATAGTGTGGATACGCACGGCGTCGGTTTCGGCGAGATTGGTGATCGCCTCGCGGGCAAAGGCCGAGTGCAGGCGGTCCATGACCATGGCGGTGCGCTTCTTGCCCTTCCAGCCGCTCGCTTCCAGCGCCAGAAACTCTTCCATGCGCAGGCGGATTTCTTCCGGCTGGCGGGCCACGTTGTAGGTCAGTTCGCCCATTTCGGAGAGCTTCTTCCACTGCCGCCGCATTTCGCGCAGGTGGCTCGCGGAGACCGTCTGCTGCAGATAGGCGTCGCCGTCGAGGTAGCTTTCGAGCATCGGGCGCTTCTGATTGTCGGTGATGACAATCGGCAGGTTGCGGCCAATGGCGATGGCGCGCAGCATCTGGGCGAAGGGGCCGTTGAGGCGCAGTTCCGGGAACACCAGAACACCCGGCAGGCCCGCTTCCTTGCGGCCCATGCCCTCAAGCAGATTATCGATGGTTTCGGCCGCACCTTCCGCATCCACGAGCGGAGTACCGAGCGGACCGAACGTATTGGCCCAGACGCGCACGATGGACGGACCCACGGAAAAGCCCGGCTTTTCCACGGAGAAGGGCATCAGAAGGCGCAGGCGGCTGCGGCTTGGGCCATCATCGCGGATGATCGCCATGCGGATCTGGCGGTCGTCAAGGCGCGGCATGGCCGGGGCCAGAAAGCGGGCGGCGAAGAAGATGTTCGGCTCCATGGCACGACGGGACAGGAAATCCATCTCATCTTGCAGGTCATAACCGGATTGGGCCGGGTAAAGGCAGAACTGGCGCTGGTCATGGCCGACGCTGATGACACGCTCGGCATCGGGACGTTCCATCGGCTGACCGGAAAGCGCACCCACCATGCGGTTGGCATCGCTATTCATGCTCTCGTTATAGACAGGAGGATGGGTCATGACGCAAAGGCCTTTGCCTGATCGGATGGAGGGGTTTGCCGGGCAAACGCAAAGAGCGTGATGCCCAGTGTCCGGCGAACGGTCACGTGCAGCAGGATGGCTTCCACGAGCGTTGCCAGCGCGACGGCCATGGCCGCGCCTGCAAGGCCGAAGAGCGGAATACAGATGATGTTGAGCACAATGTTGACGCCCAGAATGCCGGCATAGAGCGCCGCGCACAGGCGTTGGCGTCCGGCCATGGTGAGCAGCACTTCACCGGGGCCAACAATCGCCTTGGCCAGCATTCCGGCAAAGAAGATCGCCATCAACGGATAGCCTTCGGTGAAAGACGGCCCGAACAACGCCAGAAGAAGCTTGCCTACGGCCAGCACGAAGAGGCCGAGTGCGAGTGATGGCCAGAAGGTCCAACGGGCTGTCTTGGCCGCGAAATTGCCCAGCGCGACCCGGTCCTTTTCGGCAATCAACGACGAAAAGCGTGTCCCCGCTGCGGCTTTGACGGAGAAGAAGACGAACTGAACCAGCGCCATGGTCTTGGCGGCGGCAAAGTAGACGCCGACCTGATCCGGCGGCAGGAACATGCCCACGGCAATGACATCGGCATTGGTCAGCATGAAGCCGAAACCATCGATTAGAAAGATCGGCAGGGCAACGCGAATCCAGGCAGGAAAATCGATGACGATCGGGCCGGTGTTGTAACGCTTGCGAAGGCGCCACGAGATGCCGATGAACTGGCCGAGCGACGTGACGTAGGTCGCGGCCAGCGCCGATTGCATGGCCGTCACGGCCGTTGCCGGGCGACCAAACTGGACGGCCAGCACCATGAAGATGAGGGTCAGCGACGGGCGGATGATATAGGTCTGGCTGAAGGCGGCAATCGCCCAGCTATTGGCGCGCGCCGTGCCATCCAGCACGTCACCAAGCGCAATCATCGGCAGGGTCACAAGGCCGAGGAAGATCGGCACGATATAGTAATGATCGATGCTGCTTTCGAATATACCGAGGCCCGCAAATCCCAGCAGCGCGATGATGGTCGCCGAGGTCATGGCAAAGATGCGGGCAGTCAGCGCAAGCCCCCGGATTTCACCATGCGATTCGCTGACCCGATAACCGGGCAGGAAGCGGATGACGGCGGAGGGAAAGCCGATGCAGGACAGGTTGCCGCTCAGGATCACCATCACCCATACGAAAACGAAAATGCCGTATTCGTATTCGCCCATCAGCCGGGCCTGAATGATTTGCGAAAAGAAGGCAATACCGGCGCTGGCAACGCGAATGGCAAAGGCGATCAACGCCATTTTCTGGGCGCGCGCGTTCTCATCATCGGAGCGCAGGGCTTCAACGATGCGTCGACTGGCGGGCAGCAGTTTCTCTGCAATATCCAGAATGCTCATAGACCGTACGCGATACTCAAAACAGGGAACGGGTCGTCTTCTTTCTTGCCAGATCAGAGTTAATGAAACATGCCATCCGCCTGCGGATCGACCGACCGGCTGACAATTTTTATCGTTCCCGATGATGCTTGGAAAAGTGCTAACGCAAAAAGGGCGCGCCGGTTAAAGCGCGCCCTTGCGTCATTCACGGATTGCCAAAAATCAGGCTTCGAGTGCGCCGTGGCAATGCTTGTACTTCTTGCCGGAACCGCACGGGCAGACCTCGTTGCGGCCAACGCGGCCCCAGGTCGAGGGATCGTTCGGGTCGCGGTTTTCCGGGGCGACTTCCTCGGCGGCGTAGGCGATTCCGGGGAATTCGTCCTCGCCGGTGGAGGCATCGATGTGATGGCCTTCCATTTGCGGCACTTCCGGTTCATCGGCAGGCTGCTGCATCAGCTCGACACGCATGAGCTGGCTCGTCACCGTCTCGCGCATGTTGGTCAGAAGCGCCGTGAAGAGTTCGAAGGCCTCAGACTTGTATTCCTGCAGCGGATCACGCTGGGCGTAGCCGCGGAAACCGATCACCGAACGCAGATGGTCGAGGTTGACGATATGCTCGCGCCACAGGTGATCGAGAACCTGCAGAACGACCGACTTCTCGACGTAGTTCATCAGTTCCGGCCCGAAGCGGGTGGCCTTTTCGGCCATGTGGTTATTGGCAAGGTCCGTCAGGCGCTTGAGGATATCATCCTCGGCAATGCCTTCTTCCTTGGCCCATTCCTCAATCGGCAGATCAAAGGCCAGAATGCGTTCGACGTCGGCTTTCAGACCCTTCACGTCCCACTGCTCGGCATAGGCCGTTTCGGGGATGTGGCGGGCGACGATGGCCTCGATCACTTCCTCGCGCATGTCGGCGATGGTTTCGGACACATCGGCCGCATCCATCAGCTCGATGCGCTGTTCGAAGATCACCTTGCGCTGGTCGTTCAGCACGTCGTCGTATTTCAGAAGGTTCTTTCGGATGTCGAAGTTACGGGCTTCGACCTTCTTCTGGGCGCGTTCCAGAGCCTTGTTGATCCACGGGTGGACAATGGCCTCGCCTTCCTTCAGGCCAAGCTTCGACAGCATGGAATCCATGCGCTCGGAACCGAAGATGCGCATCAGGTCGTCCTGAAGCGAAAGATAGAACTTGGAGCGGCCCGGATCGCCCTGACGGCCGGAACGACCGCGCAGCTGGTTGTCGATGCGGCGGCTTTCATGGCGCTCGGTGGCGATCACGTAAAGACCACCGGCGGCCAGCGCTTCTTCCTTGAGCTTCTTCACTTCCTCGCGGATGGCCTCGGCCTTGGCGTCGTATTCCGGACCTGGCTCCATGTCGGCCAGTTCGCGCTCAAGACGCATTTCAAGGTTGCCGCCCAGCTGAATATCCGTACCACGACCGGCCATGTTGGTGGCGATGGTGATGGCGCCCGGCACACCGGCCTGCGCAACGATATAGGCTTCCTGCTCGTGATAACGGGCGTTCAGAACCTGGAAGTTCTCAAAGCCCGACTGACGCAGCATGGTGGCCAGAAGCTCGGACTTTTCAATCGAGGTGGTGCCGACCAGAACCGGCTGGTTCTTCTCGTGGGCGGCCATGATCTCGGCGATGATCGCCTTGAACTTTTCCTCGAAGGAACGATAGACCTCATCGTCCTCATCGATACGCTTGATCGGCAGGTTGGTGGGCACTTCCACAACCTCGAGGCCGTAAATGTTGGCGAATTCTTCCGCTTCGGTGGAGGCCGTGCCGGTCATGCCTGCCAGCTTTTCATACATGCGGAAGTAATTCTGGAAGGTGATCGAGGCGAGCGTCTGGTTTTCCGGCTGGATCTGAACGCGTTCCTTGGCTTCCAGGGCCTGATGCTGGCCTTCCGAATAACGGCGGCCCGGCATCATGCGGCCGGTGAATTCGTCGATGATCACCACTTCGTCGTTGCGGACGATGTAATCCTTGTCGCGCTGGAACAGCTTGTGGGCCTTGAGCGCGTTGTTGAGGTGGTGGACGATGGCGACGTTTTCCACGTCATAGAGCGAACCGGAGCGCAGCAGGCCGATATCGCTGAGGATCTTCTCAAGCTTTTCCGTGCCGACTTCGGAGAAGTTGGCCGAACGCTGCTTTTCATCGATTTCGTAATCCTCGGCGGTCAGCTGCGGGATCAGCGCGTCGATGGCGGTATAAAGTTCCGAACGGTCATCGAGCGGACCGGAAATGATGAGCGGCGTGCGCGCCTCGTCCACAAGGATCGAGTCCACTTCGTCGACGATGGCGTAGAAGTGCGGACGCTGTACCATCTGGCCGCGGTCATACTTCATGTTGTCGCGCAGATAATCGAAGCCAAGTTCGTTATTCGTGGCGTAGGTCACATCGCAGGCATAGGCCGCGCGGCGTTCATCATCCTCGATGCCATGGACAATGACGCCCGTGGTCAGGCCGAGGAAGCTGTAGAGCTTGCCCATGGTGGCGGCGTCGCGGCGAGCGAGGTAATCGTTGACGGTCACGACATGCACGCCCTTGCCGGCCAGTGCATTGAGGTAGACGGGAAGCGTTGCCACCAGCGTCTTGCCTTCGCCGGTCTTCATTTCGGCGATGGAGCGCTCATGCAGGATCATGCCGCCGATCAGCTGAACATCGAACGGGCGCAGGCCCAGCACGCGGCGGGCGGCCTCACGGGCCACGGCAAAGGCCGGAACCAGAATGTCATCGAGCGTCTTGCCATTGGCGAGCTGGTTGCGGAACTCGACGGACTTGGCAGCGAGCGCCTCATCAGACAGCGCCTTCATCTGCTCTTCCAGAGCATTGATCGCTGCAACACGGGGACGAAGGCCACGAACGCGGCGCTCGTTGGAGGAGCCGAACAGTTTGCGGGCAATACCGCCAAGGCTGACCATCTTTATGGTCCTTTCTGATGTCGTTTCCTTTTGCGTCTCGAAACCCGTTTCAACGGGGCAGGCAATTTCGCGGCATTGCCCGGAAACTGGTCTGGACGCGGGGTTGCGTGACAGATAAGAGGGGGGCCGAATGATGTCAACGGGACAGGCTGCTTCGAAAACGCCACATTCCGGTGCTCACCAAGGTTTCGCCGGAGTTTCAGCTCGTCGGCAGAGAGACTCAAAAGAGGATCATACATGTTCTCCTACCGTAATTTTGCCGCCGCCGCGTTTGTCGCGTTTACAGGTTTCGCCGGCACCCTCCATGCCGAAGACAAGGTGATTGCCAAGGTTGGCGATACCGAAATCCTTCAGTCGGAACTGGATCTGGCCGTTGCCAATCTTGATCCGCAGCTTGCCCAGCTTCCCGATGAGCAGAAGCGCGTTGCCGCCCTGTCGTCGGCCATTGATGTCAAGCTTTTCGTCAACAAGGCGAAGGGCGAGAAGATCGAAGACACCGCTGACTACAAGGCCCGCATGAAGTACCTCGCCGACCGCGAGCTTCATAACGCCTATTTCCGCAAGCACATCGTCGATGCCGTGAGTGCCGACGAAGTGAAGGCGCGCTACGAAAAGGAAGTGGCTGGCCTGCCGAAGCAGGAAGAAGTCCACGCCCGCCATATTCTCGTGGCCAATGAAGATGAAGCCAAGGCTGTCATCGCCGCGCTCGACAAGGGTGGTGACTTTGCCGCGCTTGCCAAGGAAAAGTCTTCCGATTCCAACAAGGATGAAGGTGGCGATCTCGGCTTCTTCGCCCGCGGCCGCATGGTGCCGGAATTCGAAGAGGCTGCCTTTGCGCTGAAGCCCGGTGAATACACCAAGACGCCGGTCAAGACCCAGTTTGGCTATCACGTCATCAAGGTTGACGAAAAGCGCGATGTTCCGCCGCCGGCTCTGGAAGAAGTCGAGCCGCAGGTTCGCCAGATGGTCATGCGCGAAAAGTATCTTGCTGCGCTGGCCGAAGCCAAGAAGGGCATGAAGGTGGAAATCACCGACGAGGCGCTGCGCAAGGGCTATGAAGAGGTCAACAAGGACCCGCAGTAACATTGTGGCAGGCCCTTTCCTTAAGGGCCTGCCTCTTCCCGTTCTCCATCGATCCGAAAGCGTGTCACGATCATGTCCGGTTCTGTTTCTCCGCTCGCCCCGAAGTCCTATCCTGCCATGCCCGCCATTGAAGGCGTGCGCATGGCTACCGCTGCTGCCGGGATCAAGTACAAGAACCGAACGGATGTGCTTTTGATGGTGTTCGATGAAGCCGCCGCCGTTGCCGGTGTCTTCACCCGCTCGCGCTGCCCTTCGGCTCCGGTCGATTTCTGCCGCGCCAATCTTTCGCATGGCAAGGCGCGCGCCGTGGTCGTCAATTCCGGCAACGCCAACGCGTTTACCGGCCTGAAGGGCAAGGCTTCAACCGCGTTGACGGCGAAGTCCGCATCCGAGGCCGTGGGTTGCGGCGAGAACGAAGTTTATCTCGCTTCGACCGGCGTGATCGGCGAACCGCTCGATGCCTCGAAGTTTTCCGGCGTGCTGGGTGCAATGAATGCTGAAGCCAAGGGCGACTTCTGGATTGAAGCAGCCAAGGCCATCATGACCACGGATACCTATCCGAAGGTTGCCACCCGTTCGACCGTGATTGATGGCGTGCCGGTTACGATCAACGGCATTGCCAAGGGTGCGGGTATGATCGCACCCGATATGGCGACGATGCTGTCCTTCGTTGTCACCGATGCCGATATTGATTCCCACGTGTTGCAGGTGCTGTTGGCGCAGGGCGTCGGCCCGACGTTCAACTCCGTGACGGTGGATAGCGATACGTCGACCTCCGACACGCTTTTGATGTTTGCGACGGGTGCCGCCGGGAAGAACGGCCAGCGCAAGGTGGAAAAGCCGGATGATCCGCATCTCGACGCCTTCCGCGCCGCGCTCAACGATCTGCTCAAGGATCTGGCGCTTCAGGTTGTGCGCGACGGCGAGGGTGCGCGCAAGATGGTGGAAGTGACGGTGACGGGCGCTGAAAGCGATGCCGCCGCCAAGAAGATTGCCCTTTCCATTGCCAATTCACCGCTGGTGAAGACTGCCGTCGCCGGTGAGGATGCCAATTGGGGCCGTGTTGTCATGGCTGTCGGCAAGTCTGGCGAACTGGCGGATCGTGACCGTCTGGCCATCTGGTTTGGCGATGTGCGCGTGGCCGTCAATGGCGAGCGCGACCCGGCTTACTCCGAGGAAGCCACGACGGCGGTGATGGAGCGCGAGGATATTCCGGTGCGCGTCGATATTGGTTTGGGTGATGGCTCTGCCACGGTGTGGACCTGCGACCTCACCAAGGAGTATGTGGCGATCAACGGCGATTACCGGAGCTGATGGATGCAGATTGCACCTTCCACGGACCGGCTCCCACTCGTACGTCGGCTTGAGGCCGTCGGGTTTCGCGCCTGGCCCGCAGCGTCCGTTCATTATGATGGCAGCTGGCAGGTGCGTCTGACGGGTGGCTATCCGTCCAAGCGCCTGAACAGTGTTGTGCCGCTTGATCCCTCCGATACGCGCGATCTGCCGATCCGGCTGGAACGGGCGCGCAAGAAGTTCGAGGCCTATGGTCGCCCGCTTCTGGTGCGTGAAACGCCGCTGATGCCGCTCGAACTGCGTGATCTGCTCTCGAATGAGGGCTGGTCTGTGTTCGAGGAGGTGCTGGTGATGACCTCCAGCCTCGACAAGATCGAGCTGCCGGATACGATGGACCATCTGCCCGGCCATGATATTGGCCGCTTTGTCGAAGCGTATCTCAAGATCACCGGCAGCAATTCGGCGCTGCAGGCACCGCTGGCCGAGATCATCTCATCGATCAAGCCGACGGTCGGTCTCTTCCTCAAGGAAGAGGTTGAGGAAGCGCCGCAGGCGACCGTGCTCTGCGTGCAGGACAATGATCTGGCGGGCATCATGTCGCTGGCCGTTGTGCCGGAACTGCGTGGCAAGGGCTATGGCGCGGAAATGCTGGCGGCGGCCATGCGATGGGCGCGTATGCGCTCGGCGCGCACGGCCTGGCTGCAGGTGGTTTCCACCAATGCACCCGCTATTGCCATCTACGAACGGTTCGGCTTCACCGAGGCCTATCGCCATCGTTACTGGCGCAAGGGCGCGTGAGCATGAGCGAGGGCAGCGGGCGCAAGATTCTTCTGGTGGCGGCCTGCGCGCTGATCGATGCCGATGGGCGCATTCTGCTGGCCCAGCGCCCCGAGGGCAAAAGCCTTGCCGGACTTTGGGAGTTTCCCGGTGGCAAGGTCGAGCCCGGCGAGACGCCCGAGGAAACGCTGGTGCGCGAACTTGAGGAAGAGCTGGGGATCAAGACCCGCATTCCCTGCCTTGCGCCGCTGACCTTTGCCAGCCACACCTATGAGACCTTCCATCTTCTGATGCCGCTCTATGTCTGCCGTCGTTACGAGGGCATTGCGACGGGGCGTGAGGGGCAGGCCCTTAAATGGGTTCGTCCGGCCAACTTGCGCGATTATCCGATGCCGCCTGCCGATGAACCGCTCATTCCCTTCCTGCAAGATTTGCTCTGACAGGTTGTCTTTGGCGTATTTCAGCCGTTGGCGTTAACAGTTGGTTTAACCCCTTCTGGCAAAGTCGACCCAAGTTCGATGTAATTGCGTTGACGGGGTTTGACATGGCCGACGAAGATTCCTGGCAGGATGTGCGTATTCGCCGACGGGTGTCCTATTCGTCGTACCGCACGGGCGCGCTCAACATGGCGCTTCTGTTCGGCATGGCAACCGTGGCCCTGACGCTGGTTCTCACCCCCATTCTGGCGTCCAAGCAGGATAATCGCAGCCTTGCGATGGTTGAGGATGATGTCGACAATATGCCGACGGCCTCCATTCCGGAAAAGTCCGGCGAGCGCGGCAAAACCTATTCGATCCGTCGCAGCATCCTGCAGGAGACGCCGGGTTCGGTCTGCATTGTTGAAGGGTATGGCAGCGGCGGTTGTCAGTAACGCCCATATCTGGGGGAGATGGGTGTGAGAGAAAGTCTGACGAAGCCGATGCGGGTGTTCAAACGCTTCATGGATGATGAAACGGGTGCGACGGCCATTGAATATGGCCTCGTTGCGGCCCTCATCACGGTGACGATGATCGCCAATCTGGAGCGTCTGGGAAATACGATTCTCACGATCTTCAGCAAAGTCGAGACAACCATGTCCAACAATGTGAAGTAACGCGACTGACCGTGTCAGCGCCTGAATCTGCCCTCAAGCCCGCAATCCACGTGCGGGCTTTTTGCTGTGTTGTTTTGCCCTTATGATTGGGCGGCTTTCAGCGCATCGGCAAGGCGAACCTTGGCCGAGCCGGGCTTCAAAGGCTTCTGCTGGCTTTCATGCGGCGACCAGGCCGATGCAAAGAGGATCGAAAAGGTCGCGCGGATGCGCCCGTCCGGATCGCTGTAGCGTTCGGCGTAAAGCTCAGCGGCCCGCAGAAACAGGGCACGACTGGCGGGTCGGCGACTGCGCCCGGCCAGCGGATTGGCCATGCCCATGGCGCGCAGATCCTTCATGAGATCGAAGATCGTATCGTAACGCACGGTGTAGTTTTCCATGTCCACCACGGGCAGGGCAAAGCCTGCACGCTGCAACAGGCCGCCGACATCGCGCACGTCGGCAAAGGGGATGATCCGCGGGCTTGCGCCGCCCGTCAGTTCCGCTTCTGCCGAGAGCAGAACGTCGCGCAATTCCTGAAGTGTGCCACTGCCGGGAATGGCCGCCAGAAACAGGCCATCGGCAACAAGTGCACGGGCAATCTGGACCAGTACGCCGGGCGTATCATTGGTCAGATGCAGGTTGAGCGGCGAGATGACAAGGTTCACGCTTTTCGGCTCAAGCGGCAGATGTTCAAGCGCTGCCAACGTTACGTCGGCATCGGCTGAGGTCGTGCCTTCCAGTTCGACGCGGGTCATCGACTTGACCTTGCCGGTGGACAGGCAGGCGCGCGCGGTCGCCCCCGTGACGCCGAACAGTTCGACCCCCTTGTCGAAGGTGCGTTCTACGACCGACAGACGGTCGGCCATTTCGTCCGCCACCAGATCCAGGAGGAAGGCGGACCGCGGATCACCCGCCTTGACCGCGCGGCGGCGGTTCGCGGTGATGAGCGACTGATCGAAGAGCATGTCCATGGGTTGGTTCTCCGTAAACGGGTCTCTCGCAATGGCGACAGCCTTCGCCTATTGTCAAGCAATGAGTGATGAAGCGTCCACACTATCCGGTCTACCGCGTCTTGCCCTTCGCTACGGGCGGCGCGTGCTGGGCGGCATCGTGGATTTCGTCTACCCGCCGCATTGCGTGTCTTGCGGGGCGGCGACCACACGGCAAGCGGCGCTGTGCGTTTCCTGCTGGTCGAAGGTGCGTTTCATCGAAAAGCCCTTCTGCGATATTCTCGGCATCCCCTTTGACCGGGATGAAGGCGAGGGGATGTTAAGCCCGCTCGCCCTTGCCGAGCCGCCGGTCTTTTCAAGGCTGCGGGCTGTCGCGCTGCATGATGGCCCGGCGCGAAACCTTGTCCACGGCCTGAAATACCGGGACCGCACCGATCTGGCGCCGATGATGGCAGGCTGGATGCTGCGGGCGAGCGACGGGCTGGTCAGCGGTTGCGATGCCATCATCCCCGTGCCGCTTCATGGACGGCGCTTGCTTATGCGCCGCTTCAACCAGTCGGCGGAACTGGCGCGCGCACTTGCGCGACTTTCCGGCAAGCCGCTTCTGGCCAGCGCGCTTGTTCGGATCAAGCCGACGCGGCGTCAGGTGGGGCTGACGGCACGGCGGCGCGCCGCCAATGTGCGCGGTGCCTTCAAGGTGCGGGATGACCGGCTTCACGAGATCGCGGGCAAGCGCCTGCTTCTCATCGATGATGTCTATACGACCGGGGCGACCGTTTCCTCGGCGGCACGGGCGCTGTTGCGGGCCGGAGCGCTTGACGTCAGCGTCTTGACGTTTGCAATGGCGCTCGCAAAGCCTATATGACATTCAACCTGTTTATTGCATGTCGCGCATGGAGGCGAAATGGCTGCGGTTACGATCTACACCCGGGATTATTGCGGTTACTGCTCGCGCGCCAAGGCGCTGCTCTCGTCCAAGGGCGTTGACTTTGAAGAGAAGAATGCGACCGCCAACCCGGACTTCCGTCAGGAAATGATCGCGCGCTCCAACGGGGGCACGACCTTCCCGCAGGTTTTCATCAACGGCCAGCATGTGGGCGGCTGCGATGATATTCATGCGCTGGATCGGGCTGGCAAGCTTGATCCGCTTCTGGCCGTGGAGGGTTAAGTCATGACATTCAAGGTCGCCGCTATTCAGATGTGTTCCGGCATGGATGTGGCGCGCAATGTCGAGACGCTGGAAGCGCTGGTGCGCGATGCCGCCGCCCAAGGCGCGATCTATGTGCAGACGCCGGAAATGACCGGCTCGCTTCAGCGCAATCGCAAGGCCTTGTTCGCGGCGATCCGCCCGGAGGAAAGCGATCTGGTCGCTTTTGCTGCCTCCAAGCTCGCACGGGATTTGAACATTCACCTGCATATCGGCTCGACGGCGATTGATCTCGGGGACGGCAAGGTGGCCAACCGGGCGCTCGTCTACAGGCCGGACGGGCAGAAAATCACCCATTACGACAAGATCCATATGTTCGACGTGGATCTCGACAATGGCGAAAGCTGGCGCGAGAGCGCGACCTATCAGCCGGGATCAGAGGCGCGGGTTCTCGACCTTCCTTTCGCGAAGCTCGGGCTTGCTATTTGCTATGATGTGCGTTTTCCGCATCTCTTCCGCATGCAGGCGCTGGCGGGGGCTGAGATCCTCACGGCGCCAGCGGCCTTCACCCGTCAGACGGGGGAGGCGCACTGGTCCATTCTCCAGCGGGCGCGGGCCATTGAAAACGGTGCCTACATGATTTCGGCGACGCAAGCCGGGGTGCATGAGGACGGGCGCGAAACCTATGGTCACTCGATCATTGTCGATCCGTGGGGCAAGGTGCTGGCCGAGGCCGGTGGCACGGGCGAAGCGGTGGTGATGGCCGAGATCGATATTGCCGCCGTTGCCGCAGCGCGGGGCAAAATCCCCAACCTCAAGAATTCCCGCGACTTTTCTCTGACCTGAGAAGGAAGCAAGTCTGCCTTGATCCGCTACACCCTGACCTGCGAACATGGTCATGAATTTGAGGGCTGGTTTTCCGGAAGTGCTGATTTTGACAGTCAGCGCGAACGCGGCTTCGTGTCGTGCCCGGTTTGCGGATCGACGCAGGTGGAAAAGGGGTTGATGGCCCCGTCCGTCTCCACCGCGCGCAAGAAGGAAGAACGTCAGGCCCTGGCGGTCGAGGCGTTGCAGAAAGAGGCGCTGGCGAAACTGAAGGCCGCCGTTGCCGAGGTGAAGGCCAATTCCGAAGATGTGGGAGAGCGATTTCCCGAGGAAGCGCGCCGCATTCATTACGGCGAGGCCGAGGCGCGCGGCATTATCGGTCAGGCCAGCATCGACGAAGCCGAGGCACTTCTGGAAGAGGGCATTGCGGTTGCACCGCTGCCCGTTCTTCCCGATGACGTGAACTGAAAACGCTCCGGCGGGTCAGGCCGGGCGTCTGGCCAGAACCATGTAATTGACATCCGTATCGGACGACAGGTTCCAGCGATCCTGCAGCGGATTGAAGAACACGCCGCGCTTTTCGACGACGTCCATGCCACTGGCTGCAAGCGGTGCTTCCAGCTCTTCCGGCGTCACCAGCTTTTCATACTGATGCGTGCCGCGCGGCAGCCACCGCAGAACGACTTCGGCGGCGAAAATCGCCAGCGCCTTGGCCTTCAGCGTGCGGTTGATCGTGGCAATCAGCATCAGGCCGCCGGGGCGGACCATGGAGGCGCAGGTGCGGATGAAGAATTCCACATCGGCCACGTGTTCCACCACTTCCATGTTGAGCACGATGTCGAAGGTCTCACCCGCTTCCGCCAGCGCTTCGGCGGTGACGGCACGGTAGTCGACGATGGCACCGGACTGGGCGGCATGGGTCTTGGCAATGCCGATGTTCTTTTCGGAGGCATCGGCCCCCAGAACATCCGCCCCCATGCGCGACACGGGTTCGGAGAGAAGGCCGCCACCGCAGCCGATGTCGAGCACACGCAGGCCCTCAAGCGGCTTTGCCGATTTCGGATCACGCCCGAAATGGGCGGCTGCCACATCGCGAATATAGGCAAGACGCACCGGATTGAACTTGTGCAACGGGCGGAATTTGCCGGTCGGGCTCCACCATTCGGCCGCCATGGCCGAGAAGCGGTCGACTTCGGCTTGATCAATGGTGGTACGCTGGGCTTCGCTCATGGTTTTGGTTCCATCTTTGTGTTAGTTTCAAGTCGGACGATGAGGCCGTGAAGTCAAGAGGCGAGGGCGAGAAGATGGGTGAAGAACCGCGTGACGAAAAGCGGATCTATGACCGCTACGAGATGACGCCCGAAGAAGCGCGCCGTGATCATTGGGATATGTTGCGCTTTCTGGCGCTCAACGCCCTGTCCGGGGTCGCGCTTGGCTTTGCCGTCGCCGCCAGCCTTTTGTGGTTCGATATTGGCGGGCTGGGAACGCATCTTGGCCGCTCGCAGCATCCGTTCATCACCGCTCTCCTGCTCTTTGTGCCGCTGGGTCTGACGTTTGGCAGCGTGGTGACGGGCACGGCCATCATGACCATGCCCTACAAGCGGCGGAAGGAAATGTAGGTCTCGCGTCCCGGCTGGTGCATTTTGCCGGGCCTGCGGCTGCAAAACAGGTCTTTTGCGGCCTTGGTTGGCATTGCGCCGCGAGATGCTTTTCGCTATGAGACACGCCGGTTGCCGCGCCCTTGCCTGCCAAGGGGCGGTTTCGTTTTTGGGTGCCTTCGCAGAGAAGGCGACGTTCGGAATACCGGAATCTAGGCCATGGCACGTATTGTGATGAAGTTCGGCGGCACGTCCGTCGCCAATCTTGAACGCATTCATAACGTTGCGCGCCACGTCAAACGCGAGGTCGACGCCGGTCACGAAGTGGCTGTGGTCGTTTCCGCCATGTCGGGCAAGACCAATGAGCTGGTCGGCTGGGTTCAGGATACGCCGAAGACCACGGGTGCCAGCTCGCCCTTCTATGACGCGCGCGAATATGATGCCGTCGTTGCCTCCGGCGAGCAGGTCACGTCTGGCCTTCTGGCGATTGCGCTGCAGTCGATGGGCATCAATGCCCGTTCCTGGCAGGGCTGGCAGATCCCGATCCGCACCGACAATGCCCATGGTGCCGCCCGCATTCTCGAAATCGATGGGTCCGACATCATTCGCCGCATGGGCGAAGGTCAGGTGGCTGTGGTTGCCGGTTTCCAGGGCATTGGCCCGGATAACCGTATTGCGACGCTCGGTCGCGGTGGCTCGGATACGTCCGCTGTCGCCATCGCCGCTGCCGTCAAGGCGGACCGTTGCGATATCTATACCGACGTCGATGGCGTCTACACGACCGACCCGCGCATTGAGCCGAAGGCGCGCCGCCTGAAGAAGGTGGCTTTCGAGGAAATGCTTGAAATGGCCTCGCTCGGCGCCAAGGTGCTGCAGGTGCGTTCGGTCGAACTGGCGATGGTGCACAAGGTGCGCACCTTCGTTCGCTCCAGCTTTGAAGATCCCGATGCGCCGGGCATGGGCGACCTTCTCAACCCGCCCGGCACGTTGATTTGTGACGAGGATGAAATCGTGGAACAGGAAGTCGTAACCGGAATTGCCTACGCCAAGGATGAAGCCCAGATTTCGCTGCGTCGTCTGGCCGACCGTCCGGGCGTTTCCGCCGCGATCTTCGGCCCGCTCGCCGAAGCGCATATCAATGTCGACATGATCGTGCAGAACATCTCCGAAGGTGGTTCGCACACCGACATGACCTTTACGGTGCCGTCCGGCGATCTGGAAAAGGCGATGACCGTTTTGGCCGACAACAAGGACAAGATCGGTTTCGATGTCGTTCAGAGCGAATCGGGCCTGTCCAAGGTTTCCGTCATCGGCGTTGGCATGCGCAGCCATGCAGGCGTTGCCGCAACGGCGTTCCGCGCTGTGGCCGACAAGGGCATCAACATCCGCGCCATCACCACCTCGGAAATCAAGATTTCGGTGCTTATCGACGGCGCATACACGGAACTTGCAGTGCGGACTTTGCATTCTGCCTACGGTCTCGATAAAAAGTGATTCACGCCGGCTCTTCCCCGCAACCTGATTGATGGTGGCGGGGTTTCCGGAAATGCATCTTGTTTTCGGGAGCACCACGCGATGAGAGACCTGTCGGCGGGTCCGCGCGTCCTACTCAAGCGACTTCGCGAGCTTATGGCGGAGTCGCTCGAGCCACAGGAGCGGCTAGACCAGATCGTTCTGCAAATCGCGCAGAACATGGTTGCGGAAGTGTGCTCCGTCTATGTACTCCGTTCCGACGGCGTGCTTGAGCTTTACGCGACAGAAGGTCTGAACAAGGACTCCGTCCACCTTGCCCAGCTGAAAATGGGTCAGGGTCTTGTCGGTACCATTGCGGCAGCGGCCCAGCCGCTCAACCTTTCCGACGCGCAGGCGCATCCGGCTTTCCGTTACCTTCCCGAGACCGGCGAAGAAATTTACCAGTCGTTCCTCGGCGTGCCGATCCTTCGTGCGGGTCGCACGCTTGGCGTTTTGACCGTTCAGAACAAGGCCCAGCGCATCTACCGCGAAGACGAGGTTGAGGCGCTTGAGACGACGGCAATGATCCTTGCCGAAATCATCGCGACCGGCGATCTCAAGAAGATCACCCGTCCGGGCGTGGAGCTTGACCTTTCGCGACCCGTGACGGTCGATGGCGATGGCTACAATGAAGGCATCGGCCTTGGCCGCGTCGTGCTGCACGAACCGCGCATTGTTGTGACCAATCTTCTCAATGAAGATGCCGAAAAGGAAATCGTGCGTCTTGCCGAGGCGCTCGGATCGCTGCGCATTTCGATTGACGACATGCTGTCGCGCCGCGACGTGCCGATGGAAGGCGAACATCGCGAGGTGCTCGAAACCTTCCGCATGTTTGCCCACGATCAGGGCTGGGTGCGGCGCATGGAAGAGGCGATCCGCAACGGTCTGACGGCGGAAGCAGCGGTTGAAAAGGTGCAGAGCGATACCAAGGCGCGCATGATGCGCCTGACTGATCCTTATCTGCGCGAGCGCATGCATGACTTCGAGGATCTGGCGAACCGCCTGCTTCGGCAGTTGACCGGCCATACCGGGCGTCTGACGGGCGAAAGCTTCCCGACCGACGCCGTTATCGTTGCGCGCGCCATGGGCGCTGCCGAACTTCTCGACTATCCGCGCAACAGCCTGCGGGGCCTTATTCTCGAAGAAGGGGCCGTGACGAGCCACGTGGTGATCGTGGCGCGCGCCATGGGCATTCCGGTGGTGGGGCAGGCGGCGGGTGTGGTGGCGCTCGCTGAAAATGATGATTCCATCATCATCGATGGTGATGAGGGGCAGGTACATCTGCGCCCGGTGCCGGACCTTCTCAAGGCCTATGAGGAGAAGGTGAAGCTTCGCGCCAAGCGGCAGGAGCAGTTCCGCGCCCTGCGCCATGTCGACCCGGTGACGAAGGATGGCAAGCGCGTCAACCTGATGATGAATGCCGGGCTTCTGGTGGATTTGCCGCAGCTGATGGAATCGGGGGCTGACGGCATTGGCCTGTTCCGCACCGAGTTGCAGTTCATGATCGCCTCGACCATGCCAAAGGCGGATGAGCAGGAAATCTTCTATCGCAGTGTTCTTCGTCAGGCCGGCAAGCTGCCGGTGACTTTCCGCACACTCGATATTGGCGGCGACAAGGTGGTTCCCTATTTCCGCGGTCACGAGGAAGAGAACCCGGCCCTTGGCTGGCGCGCCATCCGTCTGGCGCTCGACCGTCCGGGTCTGTTGCGCACGCAGCTTCGGGCGCTTCTGAAAGCCACATCGGGCGGCGAGCTGAAGCTGATGCTGCCGATGGTGACGGAAGTTTCCGAGGTACGCACGGTGCGCGAAATTCTGCGCAAGGAAGTGCAGTATCTTTCGAAGTTCGGACACCGGCTGCCGCGCACGCTAAAGCTTGGCGCGATGATCGAGGTTCCGGCGCTTTTGTGGCAGCTGGATGAGCTGATGCAGGAGATCGACTTCGTTTCGGTCGGCTCCAATGATCTGTTCCAGTTTGCAATGGCGGTTGATCGCGGCAATGCGCGCGTGGCGGACCGTTTCGACAATCTGGAGCGGCCGTTCCTGCGCATCCTGCGCGATATTGCGCGCGCCGGTGAGCGCAACAATACGCCGGTGACGCTCTGCGGAGAAATGGCAGGCAAGCCACTTTCAGCACTGGCGCTGATCGGGATCGGCTTCCGGTCGGTCTCCATGGTGCCGACGGCGATTGGCCCGGTGAAGGCCATGTTGCTTGGTCTTGATGTGGATGCTTTGAGCGAGGAGCTTCATGCCGCGCTTGATGATCCGCATCCGGTCATGCCCATCCGGGAACTTTTGACGCTCTTTGCCGAGCGCAACAATATTCCCGTCTGATTGCTCTTAACAGGTCGAGTGGTCAAAGGATGGCGAAACTTCCCGTCGATAAAATGCGTGAGCTTGAACGTCGCTTTGGCGAGGTTGAGGCGCGTATGTCTGCGGGGCCAGCCGCCGACGTCTATGTGAAGCTGGCCGCCGAATATTCGGAATTGCAGCCGGTCGTCAAAGCGATCCGCGATTTCCACAAGGCCGAGGCGGAAATGGCCGATCTGGAGGCCATTCTGGCTGAGAAGGATGGCGACCGCGAGATGCGGGAACTGGCCGAGGCCGAGTTGCCGGAGCTGCGCGAGACCCTGACCCGGCTTGAGGGCGAAATCCGCATCCTTCTTTTGCCGAAAGATTCAGCCGACGAGAAAAGCGCCATTCTGGAAATTCGCGCCGGAACCGGCGGGTCCGAGGCGGCGCTTTTTGCGGGCGATCTGTTTCGTATGTATGAGCGCTATGCCGCCGCGCATGGCTGGAAGGTGGAAGTGCTTTCCTCCAGCGAGGGCGAAGCGGGTGGCTTCAAGGAAATCATCGCGACCATTTCGGGACGCGGGGTTTTTGCCAAGCTGAAGTTCGAATCCGGCGTTCATCGGGTGCAGCGCGTGCCGGAAACCGAGGCGAGCGGACGCATTCACACCTCGGCGGCGACGGTTGCCGTTCTGCCGGAGGCCGAGGATATCGACATTGAAATCCGGGCTGAAGATATCCGTATCGACACGATGCGCGCTTCCGGGGCCGGTGGGCAGCACGTCAACACGACCGATTCCGCCGTGCGCATCACGCACCTGCCAACGGGGCTTGTGGTGACGTCATCTGAAAAGTCGCAGCACCAGAACCGGGCCCGCGCCATGCAGGTTTTGCGCTCACGCCTTTATGATATCGAACGGCAGCGGGCCGAGAATGAGCGCTCTGCCGACCGCAAGGCGCAGGTTGGTTCCGGAGACCGATCCGAACGCATCCGTACCTATAATTTTCCGCAGGGCCGTGTGACCGACCATCGCATTGATCTGACGCTCTACAAGCTCGATCGCATCATGATGGGCGAAATCGACGAAGTGGTGGATGCACTGGTGGCGGACCATCAGGCCGACCAGTTGGCCCGTCTCGGGGAGAGCGGTCTTTGAGCGCGCCGGAAACTCTGGGTGCCTTGCAGCGCTGGCTGCGCGAGCAACTGACGGACATCGGCGTCGATGATCCTTCCGGGGATGCCCGGGTTCTGCTTTCCGGTCTTCTCGGTGTTCAGCCGGTGGTGCTTCTGCTTGAAAGCCAGCGTGCCTTGCAGGCGGGTGAGTTCGATCAGGTTGTGGCGGCGCTTGAACGGCGCAAACGGCGTGAGCCGGTTCATCGTATCCTCGGTCGACGCGAGTTCTACGGGCTTGATCTTGCGCTTTCTGCGGCAACGCTGGAGCCGCGACCGGATACGGAAATTCTGGTCGATCATGTGTTTCCCCATCTTCAGCGCGTGATCGAACGGAAGGGCCGTGCCGAAGTTCTGGACCTTGGAACCGGAACGGGCGCGATCCTTCTGGCGCTTCTCAGCGAATGCGCCGAGGCCTTTGGCACGGCAGTCGATATTTCGGCGGCAGCCCTGGAAACGGCGACGGAAAACGCCCGCGCCACTCAGGTCGCCGGGCGCTTCCGCGCGGTTGAAAGTGACTGGTTTGAAAAGATCGAAGGCCGGTTTGATATCATTGTTTCAAACCCGCCTTACATCACGACCGCGGTTGTGGCCGGACTGGCGCCCGAGGTGCGGGATTATGATCCTGCGGCGGCCCTTGATGGCGGGGCGGATGGGCTTGATGCCTATCGCCGCATTGCCGAAGGTGCCGCAGCACATCTTGAAGAAGACGGTATTCTCGGCGTTGAAATCGGCTTTGATCAGAAGGCGAGCGTCAGCGCGCTTTTCGAGGCTGCCGGGTTTTCCTGCCTTGAAGCGGCGAAGGATTATGGCGGGCAGGACCGCGTGCTGATTTTCACGCGGTAAGCCTTTCGAATATGCGCTTTTGCGAATGCGAAGGCCGTTTTGTTTTTCGCAAGAAAAGGCTTGGATTCGCTAGGGAAAGCAGATAGTTTGCAAGCACACGCCGGGAAGCTGGAAATGAACGACGATTCGTTCGGTTTCAGTGAGACCCCGCTCCGCTCTCCTCTTTAAGGGAGCCGGAGGGGCGACCAATTAGCGGCGCGTGAATCAATAATTCGACTTTCATCAGGGCGGACAAGGTTTCGCAATCGGCTTCTACGGCCTGAAGGTCCCGACGGTTGTTCCGTCCGGTCCGGTGCCGTTTTGCGGGAAGCTCCGACACACACAAATTCAGGTGATGGATCTATGAGGCCAGGACAGCAGAACAAGCGCGGTCGCGGGCGTGGCAGTAACAACAACAATAATAACAACAATAACAACGGCAATAACAACAACTTCAACCGCAAGGGCCAGAACCCGCTGACACGGACCTATGACAGTTCGGGTCCGGACATCAAGATTCGCGGGACTGCCCAGCATATTGCCGAAAAATACGCCGCTCTGGCCCGTGATGCGCAAAGCTCCGGTGACCGCGTGATGGCCGAGAACTATCTGCAGCATGCCGAGCATTATAACCGCATCATCGCGGCCGCTCAGGCCCAGATGCAGGAGCGTTTCCAGCGCGAAGATCGCAACGATGCGAATGATCGCGATGGCTACGATCGGGATGATGATAATGGCGATAACGGCATGGAGGGCGATGGCCCGGTCCAGCCGGTTGTTGTCCAGCAGCCTGCTCCGCAGCGCCCGGCCCCCGTTGTTATTGATGGGACGGGTCCGCAGCCGGTGATTGATGAGCTTCCGGTTGAAGTGGTGGCTGCCGAAGAAGGTGCCTCTGCCGGTGCCGGTCGTGATCGCAACCAGGCCCGCCGCAGCCGTGGTGGCCAGCGTCCGCGCCGTGCGCCGCGCACCCGTGAAGGTGGCGAGGGCGGCGAAGGTGCTGGCGAAGCCGCACCCGCGCCGGCGGTTGAAGTCGCCGAATAAGGTTTCCCTCTGCGGGATATGCTTTGAAGAGGCCGGTCATCGAAAGATGACCGGCCTTTTGCCGTTCAATGGTCCATCTGGGCCAGGACGCGGCGCAGCGGTTGATCGGAAATCTGGATCGGTCCGTCAAAGGGGATATTCATATCGAGCACCAGATAGAAGGCGCTGGAAATCAGGAACGAGGCCACGATGAAGGAGGACACCACCACCTTGTTATGCGGCGCGCGGTAGCCGAAGCTTGCGAAGATCACGACCAGCCATGCAACCAGAACCCCGAGAAGGGGAAAGGGGACGCCGCCCTCCGACTGTTCCAGCAGGACCCAGCGCTGCTGAACCAATGATCGGTATTGCTGCTTGATGTCGAGGAGAAGCTGTTCATGGTAGCTGTTGCCCGGTTCGATCACGCTCAACGCATCGCTGAGCGCATCGAGTGCTTTTCCAGCCCGATCCGGCATGGCTTCGAAGGTTTCGTCGGCGCGCGACGGGTCGGCAATGGCAACGGTCACATAATCGCGCAATCGCAAGCGGGCGTCCTTGCCGCCCAGTCCATAGGACCGCAGTGAGCGATCCAGCAAGATCATGTTCGTGGCATAGGCGTGGACATTCTTGTCGACGCCTTCATAGGTGCTGCGCGATGCGTTCAGCATCAGGCCGAAGACCAGAGATGTCATCACCACGAAGATGTTGGCGACCAGCCGCACCACGGTGTTGGTTTCCTCATCCCGGTGGTGCTGGGGCAAAATGGGCGTGAGATACATGACGCCGAGCGATGCCGCTGAAAGGCATACGAATACGATCGCTGAAATCCAAAAATCGCTCACCGTTTTCTCCGCGAAAGGGTCTTTCACCATCATTAGAGCAGGAGTTTGCCGGAGGGAATTCGTCCGAACGGCTAAGTTTTGCCGATGCTGCAGGCACCGTTCCTGCCAATCGGGAGGTGCGGCAGAAATTCGCGGCAAATTGCTTCCAGCCGGTCTTTAACGGAATAAATTCCTCCCCATATCTCACTCGAGAGGTCGGGCCATGGTGTCCGATCCGGGGTCTGCCGCTTGCGGGGACCTATCCTTGAAATGGCCAATCCGTGCCGATGCGGGCGGAATGGCGACTGGAGGTCGAGATGAATATTGAAAAATACTCCGAACGGGTTCGCGGTTTCCTGCAATCCGCCCAATCCTATGCACTGTCGGAAGGTCATCAGCAGTTTGCGCCCGAGCATGTCTTGAAGGTGCTGCTGGATGATGATCAGGGCATGGCGTCCTCGCTCATCGAGCGGGCCGGCGGCAATGCCCAGCAGGCGCGCCTTGCCAATGATGCCGCTCTTGCCAAGCTGCCCAAGGTTTCGGGCGGCAATGGGCAGGTCTATCTTTCGCAGCCGTTGGCCCGCGTGTTTTCGACGGCGGAAGACGCCGCGAAGAAGGCCGGCGACAGTTTCGTGACCGTTGAACGACTGCTTCTGGCGCTTGCCGTTGAAAGCACGGCATCGACGCATGACGCCTTGAAGAAGGCCGGGCTGACGCCTGCCGCCCTCAATACGGTGATCAATGAGCTTCGCAAGGGACGCACGGCGGATAATGCCAGCGCCGAGCAGGCCTATGATGCCCTGAAGAAATACGCACGCGATCTGACCAGCGAAGCCCGCGAAGGCAAGCTTGATCCGGTGATCGGTCGCGATGATGAAATCCGCCGTACCATTCAGGTTCTGTCGCGTCGCACCAAGAACAATCCGGTGCTGATCGGCGAACCGGGCGTCGGCAAGACGGCGATTGTCGAGGGGCTCGCTCTTCGCATCGTCAATGGTGACGTGCCGGAAAGCCTGAAGGACAAGCAGTTGATGGCGCTCGACATGGGCGCATTGATTGCCGGTGCCAAGTATCGCGGCGAATTTGAGGAACGCCTGAAGGCGGTCTTGAACGAAGTTCAGTCCGAAGACGGCGGCATCATCCTCTTCATCGATGAAATGCACACGCTGGTTGGTGCGGGCAAGGCGGATGGGGCAATGGATGCCTCCAACCTGTTGAAGCCGGCGCTGGCGCGCGGCGAGTTGCATTGCGTCGGCGCCACGACGCTCGACGAATACCGCAAGCACGTGGAGAAGGACGCGGCCCTTGCCCGTCGTTTCCAGCCCGTGATGGTGGAAGAACCGACGGTTGAGGATACGATCTCGATCCTGCGCGGCCTCAAGGAAAAATACGAGCAGCACCACAAGGTCCGTATCTCGGATTCGGCTCTGGTGGCGGCGGCCACGCTTTCCAACCGCTACATCACCGACCGTTTCCTGCCGGACAAGGCCATCGACCTGATGGACGAAGCCGCCTCGCGTCTGCGCATGCAGGTGGATTCCAAGCCGGAAGAACTCGATGAGCTTGATCGTCGTATCATGCAGCTGAAAATCGAGCGGGAAGCCCTGAAGAAGGAGACGGATACCTCGTCTGCCGACCGGCTGAAGCGGCTTGAGGAGGAACTGGTTTCCATCGAAGAGCAGGCGGATGCCCTGACGGCACGCTGGCAGTCGGAAAAGCAGAAGCTTGGCCATGCCGCCGACCTGAAAAAGCAGCTTGAAGAAGCGCGCAATGAACTGGCCATTGCCCAGCGCGGCGGCCAATTCCAGCGGGCGGGCGAACTGGCCTATGGCATCATTCCGGGCCTTGAAAAGGAACTGAAAGACGCCGAAAGCCGCGAAGGCGAAGCCTCGTCCATGGTTCAGGAGGTGGTGACGTCTGACAATATCGCTCAGGTCGTCTCCCGCTGGACCGGCATTCCGGTGGATCGGATGCTGGAAGGCGAGCGCGAAAAGCTGTTGCGCATGGAAGACGAACTGGCCAAATCGGTCGTCGGTCAGGGCGAAGCGGTTCAGGCCGTCTCGAAGGCGGTGCGCCGTTCGCGCGCCGGTCTTCAGGACCCGAACCGGCCCATTGGCTCGTTCATTTTCCTAGGACCGACCGGCGTCGGCAAAACGGAGCTGACCAAGTCTCTGGCACGCTTCCTCTTTGATGACGAGACCGCGATGGTTCGCCTCGACATGTCGGAATACATGGAGAAGCACTCGGTCGCCCGGTTGATCGGCGCACCTCCCGGTTATGTCGGCTATGAGGAAGGTGGCGCGTTGACGGAAGCAGTTCGTCGTCGGCCCTATCAGGTCGTGTTGTTCGACGAGATCGAAAAAGCGCATCCGGATGTGTTCAACATCTTGCTGCAGGTGCTGGATGATGGCCGTCTGACCGACGGTCAGGGCCGCACCGTCGATTTCAAGAACACCATCATCATCATGACCTCGAACCTCGGTTCCGAGTTCCTGACGCAGATGGGCGACACGGATGATGTGGATTCGGTGCGCGAACTGGTGATGGAGCGGGTTCGCGGGCATTTCCGCCCCGAATTCCTCAACCGTGTTGACGATATCATCCTCTTCCACCGGCTGCGCCGCGAAGAGATGGGTGCGATTGTCGATATCCAGTTGCGTCGCCTCACGGCCCTTCTGGCCGAGCGCAAGATCACGCTGGATCTTAAGCCCGAGGCCCGCAGCTGGCTGGCCAACAAGGGCTATGATCCGGCCTATGGTGCCCGCCCGCTGAAGCGGGTGATCCAGAAGGAGGTTCAGGACCGCCTGGCGGAAATGATCCTTGGCGGCGAGGTGCCGGATGGCTCGGCGGTGGTTGTCAACGCCGGTTCGGATCGCCTGCTTCTGAAGGTGCGTGCCAGTGATCATCAGGAAGCGGCTTAAATCCGCTCCACACTGCTGAAAGAATCTTGAACGTTTCTTTCGTCATGGTCGGGCTTGACCCGACCATCCATAAGACGTGAATTCTGGATCCTCGGGTCAAGCCCGAGGATGACTGAAGGGTGTGAGGAAAGGTATTCTTTCAACCTAATGGCGGCTTTCGGGCCGCCATTTTTGATTCCGGCTTACTTGCTGGCGACTTGCTTCGATTTGCCGGTGTTCAGCAGGTCATCGATGCGCTTGCGTTCATCCTGGAAGCGGGCCAGTGCGTCACCATCCAGCGACTTGCCACCGGGTAGACGGATTTTCAGCGGATCGACCTTGTTGCCGTTGACGATCAGTTCGTAGTGCAGGTGCGGCCCGGTCGAAAGGCCGGTTGAGCCGACCCAGCCGATGACCTGACCCTGACGAACCTGGCCGCCAACCTTCACGTCCTTGGCAATGGCGCTCTGGTGGTTGTAGGAGGTCACATAACCGTTCGGGTGGCGGATCAGCGTCTGGTTGCCATAGCCACCGGAATCCCATCCGGCTTTTTCCACGGTGCCATTGCCTGCGGCGATGATCGGCGTGCCGCGCGGTGCTGCCCAATCGACGCCCGTATGCATGCGGGCATAACCGAGGATCGGGTGGCGGCGCATGCCGAAGGGCGACTTGAAGATGCCGTTCGGAACCGGATTGCGCAGCAGGAACTGGCGGGTCGACCGGCCATTTTCATCGAAATAGTCGATCGAGCCGTCTTTCGGGTTCTGGAAACGGTAAAGCTGGGTGTCTGTGTCGCCAAAATGCGCGCGGATATAGAGGATCTCGGAGTTTGCCGCGGCTTTGCCCTCCTCATCCTGTACGGAGAAGAAGGCTTCAAGCGTATCCGTCGGTTTTAGCTGGGCCTGAAAATCCACATTGCTGGCGAGGAGCTTGATCAGGCTCGTCGTCATCTTCTGGGTCATGCCGTAGGAGAGGGCGGCGCGGAAAATGCCATCATAGACACGCGGCAGCTCGCGGCCCGCCTGAACGGGAACGGAATCGGTGTCAAAGGCCGTGCGGACGGCGTCAAGCGCCGGGGGTTCCTGTCCGGCCACGAAGCGGCCCTGATCATCGAGCGCCAGCGTCAGGCTGTGACGGTTCTTGCGATAAAGGCTCACGCGAATGATCGATGCCTGTTCACCCTTCTGGATGACGCCGATACGCAGCACGTCACCGGCCGAAAGGTCGTCGGACGCCACACGCGGCGAAAGCAGGGCGGAAAGATCGTTCGCTTGGGCGCGCGAATAACCGGCATTGGTCAAAACATCGCGGATGGCCGTGTCTTCGCGCACCGGAATGACGTCTTCGGCATATTCAGGCGTTGCGGGCGTCAGGGCTTCCGGTGCGGAAACGGACATATTCTGCTCGACCACTTTGGCCGAAAGACCGGCCGTCAGGTCGACATCTTCATTTTCCGTTTCGAAACGGCGCGGGTCGACGTAATAGAGCGCCGCCAGCTGCTTGGTTCCATCGGTCAGCACCGAGCCGTTGGAACGCACGTTTTCTTCCACTTCATCCAGCGTCATGGAGGCGGTGAACGGGTAGGGTGCGTTACGGGTCGGGAAGGGAACCGATTTCAGGCTGACTTCGGAGTCGACATCGGCACCATAGATGCTTCCCGTGCGGGCCTGCGGTGCGGTCTCGATCTTGTCGTCCGACGAGAAAACCGTCAGCGCATTAAAGGCCGGGTAGTCTTCCGATGTCGTATGGTTGGCGGCCAGCGCCATTTTCACATGGGCGAAGGGCTGTCGGCGAACGACATCCTTGTCGCCCTCACGCACGAGCGTGGAGACTTCCATGATGGAGCGGTCGGTCGGCTTGGCGGTCATCGGCGTGGCAAACAGACGTCCGCCGCGCACCGCATCTTCATCCGTCGGGCCGGTCGAATGGGTATTGGCATAGGCTTCTGCCGGAATGCCAAGCTGCTGGCGACCATCAAGGGCGGCAAAAAGCGCCACACCCATCAGCACACTTGAGGTAATGCCGGTCAGAAACGTGCCGGAAAGCCAGCGCAGGGAAATCTCGCGTCGGTCCGGAGAGCGCTTGCCGTCCGCAAGGACAGGGGCCTCGTTGCCGAGCGAACGTTCGAGTGCCGGATCTGGCATCATGCGATTTCCGGAGCTCCCTGTTCTTCGTTCTTGGTTGTTGCTTGTTCTTGCCGGTCACAGGAAACCCGTTCCCCGGATGTATTTGGTGGGCGAAAATGTGCATTTTTCGGCTGGCAAGTCAAATCACGTCGCCAGCGGGCTGTGCAAATCACCTCTTTGAAGAAGCCTTCTGACGGGCAATTGTGAAATTCGCAGGGCAAACGTCGAGAAAGCTGTTGGCCTGTTAAGGCCTTCTTAGAGGCTTCATGGGTCCGGCCCGGTCGCTGATTCGGTGGACGCGAAAAATAGCATTTCTTTTCAGTGCGTTGAAAGAAAAATGCAGGTGTTTGAAATTTTCCCATTGACGGTTGGAATGGGTGTGTCCTATAAGCCGCGTCACTGAACGAGGGCGGCGGCGCTGCTGGCGACGGACTGCTTCGTTCTAAAGACTGGCGCTGATGACCTGGAGACGGGT
>Ga0209794_1000338_pt1 | contig 83644 bp, 76 predicted proteins | sample EBPBio232013_DNA_FD_185869 | JGI IMG/M metagenome (GOLD analysis project Ga0209794, IMG submission 185869) | Wastewater treatment Type I Accumulibacter community from EBPR Bioreactor in Madison, WI, USA - Reactor 1_5/23/2013_ DNA (SPAdes)... | ecosystem: Engineered > Bioreactor > EBPR >...
TCATGTCCATGGTGATCACCTCTTTTGCTCCTGCCAAAAAATTCAGCAGTCGCGTGATACACCCTGGTCAGTTTTGAAGCGGCACTCCCGCCTTCAGATGGTCAGTTTTCGGTCGGCGTCAACAGCCTTCGATGGCCGACGTGCCCAGCGCGTCGCGCTCCAGCAGCGCAATGGCGAGGTTGTCGCGCTCGCTGGTCGGCAGGTGGCGCAGGCTGCCGATGGTGACCGACACACCTTCGGCAAAGCGACGTTCTTCCTGCTCCAGCAGGCCGCTGCGCCAACGGAAGGTGGGCCAGTCCTTGAGTTGCCAGATCCAGGGCATGATTGATGAGTTTCCTATTTATCGATCATTATCGGCAAAAAAATGATTGATAAATAGGAAATTTATCGATCATGAAGTGGCGTGAATTCCAGACAAGGCCAGAAGTGGCTCGGCAATGCCGCGCCAGGCCGGCCGCTGGACGGTGGTCAGTGGCGCGGCGGCGGCAGCGCCAGCGCTCGGCCCGGCCAATCAGATGCGCCGCCCCCGCATCCCACGCCTGCTATATATTGACCCACCTTCGTCTCAAACCAAGCAAGAGGATCTCATGTCGATCAAGTCCATTCTGAAATCCACCGCGGTGGCCTTGGCGTTCGTGACCGGAGGGTCGGCTTTCGCGCAGGGCACGCCGATTGACGCCGCCGCGTTTGATGCGCTGGTGGCGGCCGGCCCCGTGGCTGACGCGCAGGCGATTGCGTCAAGCACCTGGGCCAGCAAGATCAAGCAGGCCGGCACGCTGCGCCTGGGTGGTACGCAGACCTCCAACCTGTTTTCGCTGCTGAACGAAAAGGACGGCAAGGCGCGCGGCTTTGACGCCGGGCTGGCCCAGCTCATCACGCGCTACATCCTGGGCGATGCGGCCAAGGCGCAGTTCACGCAGGTGACTTCGTCCACGCGCGAGCAGGTGCTGATCAACGGTCAGGTCGACATGGTGCTGGCCACTTACTCCATCACCCCCGCGCGCGCCGAGAAGATCTCGTTTGCCGGCCCCTACTACACCTCCCAGGCGGGGGTGCTGGTCAAGGCCGGCAACAGCGCGATCCAGTCGTACAACGACCTGGCCGGCAAGAAGGTGGCCACGCAGGCCGGCTCCACCGGCCCGGCCATCCTGGCGCAGTACGCGCCCAAGGCGGTGGTGCAGGAATTTCAGACGCACCAAGAGGCGCTCGACGGTCTGCGCCAGGGCCGCGTGGACGCCTACGTGACCGACTACACGCTGCTGCTCAACGCCCTGAGCCTGGGCACCGGCGACGCGCGGCTGGCGGGCGCGCCCTTTGGCGCGCAAGACCCGTACGGCATCGGGCTGCCCAAGGGCTCGGACGGCGTGGCCTTCGTCAATGCCTTCCTGAAGAAGATCGAGGCCGACGGCACCTGGGCCAAGCTGTGGACGATTTCGATCGGCCAGCGCACCGGCAGCACGGCGGTGCCGACGCCGCCCGCGATTCCGTGACCTGCCATCGTTGATGAACGAGGTCTCCAGGCTCCTGGCCGACTACGGGCCTGCCTTCGGGCAGGCCCTTTTTCTGACGTGGAAGCTCACGCTGCTGTCGTTCGTGCCCGGCTTTGTGCTGGGCCTGGTGGTGACGGTGCTGCGCCTGCTGCCGCTGCCGCCGCTGCGCTGGGTGCTGACCGTCCATGTCGAGATCTTCCGCAACATTCCCAGCGTGGCGCTGCTGATCTTCATCGTGTTCGCGCTGCCCGATCTCAACGTGGTGATCGACTATGAGCCCAGCGTGGTGCTGACGCTGGCGCTGGTGTGCTCCGCATTCACGGCCGACTACCTGCGCGCGGGCATCAACACCATTCCCGGCGGGCAGATCGAGGCCGCGCTCAGCCTGGGCCTGCGGCCGCTGCGCGTCATCACGGCGGTGGTGCTGCCGCAGGCGTTGCGCTCGGTGGTGCAGCCGATGACCTCGCTGCTGATCGCGCTGATGCTGTCGACCTCGCTGGCGTCGCAGGTGCCGTTTCCGGGGCGCGAGCTGACGGCGCTGGTGTCCAAGATCGCCAACGACTCCGCCGCCGGCATGGCCGCGTTCGCGCTGGCCGCCGCGATGTATGTGGCCACCGGCCTGCTGATCGCCTGGGCCGGCGCCGCGCTGGAAAAGAAGGCGCGCATCCTGCGATGAGCCGCTCGCTCGAAGACGCCTTGTTCGGTGCGCCCAGCCCCCGCGCCCGGGCCGTCACGCGGGCGGCGAGCGTGGCCGCCGCGGCCGTGCTGCTGCTGCTGGCCGCGGGCATCGTGCTGCGCTTTCATTCCGCTGGGCAACTCGACGCCCGGTTCTGGAACTTCTTTGCCTGGCCGACCACCTGGGCCTTTCTGGCCAAGGGCCTGCTGGGCACGGTGGCCTCGGCGGCGATGGCCGCCGTCATCGCGCTGGCCCTGGGGCTGGTGCTGGTGCTGGGGCGCCTGGCGCGGCCGCGGCTGCTGCGCTGGCCGAGCATCGCGGTGATCGAATTCCTGCGCGGCACGCCGACGCTGCTGCTCATCTACGTGTGCTTTCTGGTGCTGCCCTCGGTCGGCATCAAGCTGAGCACGTACTGGATGCTGACCCTGCCCATCAGCCTGAGCACCGCCGCCGTGGTGGCCGAGGTGTACCGCGCCGGCGTGCTGGCCGTGCCGCGCGGCCAGACCGACGCCGCGCGCAGCCTGGGGCTGACCGAGGCGCAGGTGTTCTTTCTCGTCGTCTTTCCGCAGGCGCTGCGCTACATCGTGCCGGCGCTGGTGGCGCAACTGGTCATCGTGGTGAAAGACACCACCTTCGGCTACGTCGTCACTTACGGCGAGCTGATGCAGAACGCCAAGGTGCTGATCGCCAACTACCACGCGCTGGTGCCGGTGTACCTGGTGGTGGCGCTGCTGTACTGCCTGGTGAACTACGCGATATCCGGGGCGAGCAGGCGGCTGGGGCGGCCGATGCATTGACCGGCGCCCGGCTGCCACAGGTGGCAGCGGTCGTTCAAGGCTTGCGTCAGCATCTGCGATAGTTTCTGCTTTTCTCTCATCCTCCACCCCTTGTGCCCTTGCTCCAATCGCCCCTTGTCGCCATCCTCGGCGCCGGCCCCGCGGGCCTGATGGCGGCCGAGCTGCTGTCGACCGCCGGGGTCGAAGTTCACGTCTACGACGCCATGCCCTCGGCCGGCCGCAAGTTCCTGCTGGCGGGCAAGGGCGGGCTGAACCTGACGCATTCCGAGCCGCTGCCGTCCTTCATCGAACGCTTTGGCGAGCAGGCCGCCGTGGTTGGCGATTGGCTGCGCGACTTCGGCCCGCAGGCCGTGCGTGACTGGGCGGCGGGGCTGGGCGTGGGCACCTTCGTCGGCACGTCGGGCCGCGTGTTCCCGACCGAGATGAAGGCCGCGCCGCTGCTGCGCGCCTGGCTGCATCGGCTGCGCCACCCGCGGGCGCCGGGCGCGGTGCCGGTGCGCTTTCACATGCGGCACCGCTGGGTGGGCTGGGAAGATGCCGCCATCACTCCTGAAACCATAGCTGCTGGCGCAGATCAGGTAAGCGCTGGAGGCCGGTTTGTCTTTGAATCTCCCGCCGGCCGAGTGGGCCTGGCGCCGGCTGCCGCGCTGCTGGCGCTGGGCGGGGCCAGCTGGCCGCGCCTGGGCTCGGACGGCGCCTGGGCGGCGTGGCTGCGGCAGGCGGGGGCCGAGGTGGCGCCGCTGGCGCCGGCCAACTGCGGCTTTGACGCCGCCGGCCGCGCCGGCGCGGGCTGGACGCCGTTCTTTGCCGAGCGCTTTGCCGGCCAGCCGCTCAAGAGTGTGGCGGCGGCCTTCACCGACAGCGCCGGCCGGCATTTCGCGCGGCCTGGCGAATTCGTGGTGACGGCCACGGGCGTGGAGGGCAGCCTGATCTACGCCTTCAGCCGCCTGTTGCGCGACGAGATCGCCCGCGCCGGGCAGGCCAGCTTCGCGCTCGACCTGCTGCCGGGCCACACGCCGGCGCAGGTGCGCGCGGCGGTGGCGCACCCGCGCGGCAGCCGCAGCCTGTCCTCGCACCTCAAGAGCCGGCTGGGCCTGGCCGGGGTGAAGACGGCGCTGCTGCACGAGCTGCTGGCGCCCGAGTCACTGCACGACGCCGACGCGCTGGCGCGCGCCATCAAGGCGCTGCCCGTCACGCTGACCGCGCCGCGCCCGGTGGCCGAAGCCATCAGCAGCGCCGGCGGCGTGCGGCTGGCGGCGTTGACCGACGATCTGGAACTGCGCGCGCGCCCCGGTGTGTTCTGCGCCGGCGAGATGCTGGACTGGGAGGCACCCACCGGCGGCTACCTGCTCACGGCCAGCCTGGCCAGTGGCGTGCGCGCGGCGCGGGGCGTGCTGCGGCACCTGGGCCGGCCGCCAGCGCCGCGCTGACGGCGCCCTTGGCTCACCAGGCGCGCACGCGCCCGGTGTCGATGTGCACGAAGTTCTCGCGCGGGTAAAAGCCCACGCCACCGGCCTTGAGCGAGATGGCGGCGTCGCGCAGGTCCGCCAGCGAGGCGCCCGGCAGGCGCACGTCGATGGCCTTGCCGTCCATGTGCAGGCTGCGCCGGGCCACGCCGCCGCCGCGCGTGGTGCGCAGGGTTTCGTTGGTGTGCGGGCTGCGGTAGCCGGAGATGACGTGAAAGGGCTGCTCGATCTCCAGCTCGCGGCGCACGCGGTGCAGCAGGTGGAACAGCTCGGGGTCGATCACGCCGACGTCGCCGCTGTAGTGGTCGCGCAGGAAGTGGTTCAGGTGGCTCAGCGCGGTGGGCACGAATTCGCTGCCCACGGCATACACCAGCGCCGTGCGCTCCTGCGTGTGCAGGTGGTTGAACGACAGGCGGCGCGCCTGCGCCAGGGTGTCGGGGGCGCTGGCCAGCGCGCGGCCGGCGGCCGGCAGCAGCACGCCGGCAACGGCCAGCTGGGCAGCGCCCAGGCTGCGGCTCAGGAACCGGCGACGGTGCGGGTTGTTCATGCGACGAATCCCTCAGTCGTTGCAAACCAAGGCATTCTATGACGCGCCACGCACGGTTGCCGCGCCGCTGGCCGGGTGCGGCCGCGGCGCCAGCGCGCGCTCCAGCAGCGCGTCCTGCCGGTACAGGTCGGGGGCAAAGTGCACGCGCCCGCCGCGCACGCTGACGGTGCGGTAGACGATCAGCACCGGCACCGGCACGGGCAGCGGCACGGTCACGGGGCGCGGCTGGCCCATGGTCTGTCGGATGCGCGCCTCGGTCCAGGCCGCGTCGCCCGCCAGCACCCACTGCGCCAGCGCCACCGGCTCCTCGATGCGGATGCAGCCGTGGCTGAAGTCGCGCCGCTCGCGGCTGAACAGGCTGACCGAGGGCGTGTGGTGCAGGTAGATGTTCTGGCTGTTGGGCAGCACGAACTTGATGTCGCCCAGCGCGTTCAGCCGCCCCGGGCGCTGGCGCACCCGCCACTGGCCGGCCTGCACGGCGTCCAGCATCTCGGGCGTGACGGCGTTGCTGGTCTGGCCGCCGGGGCCGACGAACTCCATGCCCTGCGCCGCCAGATAGCCTGGGTTGGCGCGCAGCTTGGGCACGGTCTCGCCGCGCGCGATGGAGGGTGGGATGTTCCAGTACGGGTTGAACTCGATCCGCAGCATGTCCTCGTCGAACAGCGGCGTGCGGGTGCCGACCGCCTTGCCGACGATCACCCGCATGGCAAGGGCTTCGTGCACGGCGCCGGCCTCGTGCTCCCAGGCGCGCAGCATGAATTCGGGCACGTTGACGGTGACGAAGCGCGCCGCCGCCGGCAGCGGCGTCAGGCGCAGGCGCTCCAGCGCCAGCGCGATCTGCCGTGCGCGGGTGGCGGGCGGCACGTCCAGCGCCTCCAGCGTCGCCTTGCCCAGCACGCCGTCGGCGGCCAGGCCGTGGCGCTCCTGAAAAGCCTTCACGGCGTCCTGCAGCGCGGGGTCGAACGTGTCCGGTTCGGTGGCCGGGGCGGCGCCCAGATCACCCAGCGCATGCAACCGCGCCGCCAGCGCGACCAGGCCGGCCCAGCGCTGGCCGCCCTGCAACTTGTGGCCGGGCAGGGCAGGCAGCGGCGTGCGCCAGGCCGGGTGGTCCGCCAGTTGCTGGTGGTGCACCAGCGCGTCGCGCAGCGCCGGGTACTGCGGCCAGGGCGGGGTGGCGGCGCGCAGGGCGTCGGCCGGCCGGCCGCCCTGGACGGCCGCGCGCAACTGCGCGGGCAGGTCGGGCGCGGGCAGGCTGGCGCTGTCGTAGCGCGCGCCCAGCTGGCTGGGCGGCACGCGGCCATGGCGCAGCTCGTGCAGGTAGCGTTCGACCGCGCGGGTCAGGGCCGCGTCCCAGGCGGCGGCGCCGTCGACCGGCAGGCGCTGGCCCGGCTCCAGGCTGCGTGCCCAGCGCGCGGCGTCGTAGTCGGCGGGCCGCAGGCCGTCGCGCTCGGCCTGCGTGAGCCACCGGACCGCCTCGTGGGCGGCGGCGGTGGGCTGGCCCTGCGCGTCCAGCCACAGGGCCTGCGCCTGGGCCGACAGCCAGGGCGCCAGCCACAACACGCCCACGGCGGCCAGGCGCAAAGTGGCGTTCATGTCAGTTGCACGCGCTGGCGCAACGCCGGGAGCGAGCCCGCGGGCGCGTCACTTCAGCACGTCGCCCAGGCACAGGTACTTCATCTCCAGGTATTCCTCCATCCCGTGCGTCGAGCCCTCGCGCCCCAGGCCGCTTTGCTTGACGCCGCCAAAGGGCACGTGCTCGGTCGAGATCAGGCCGGTGTTGATGCCGACCATGCCGTATTCCAGGCCCTCGGCCACGCGGGTGATGCGGCCGATGTCGCGCGCGTAGAAGTAGCTGGCCAGGCCGAACTCGGTGGCGTTGGCGGCGGCGATGGCTTCCTGCTCGGTCTTGAAGCGGAACACCGGCGCCAGCGGGCCGAAGGTCTCTTCGCGCGCCACCAGCATGCTCGCGGTGGCGCCGGCGATCACCGTGGGTTCGTAGAACTGGCCCTGCAGGCGCCTGCCGCCGGTCAGCACCTTGCCGCCTTTCTTGATGGCGTCCTTGACGTGCTTGTCCACCTTGGCCAGCGCGGCCGGCTCGATCAGCGGGCCGACGCTGACACCGTCCTCGAAGCCGTTGCCCACCTTCATGGCCTTGACGCGGGCGGCCAGCTTCTTGACGAAGGCGTCGTACACGCCGTCCTGCACGTACAGGCGGTTGGCGCACACGCAGGTCTGGCCGGCGTTGCGGTACTTGCTGGCCAGCGCGCCCTCGACGGCGCTGTCCAGGTCGGCATCGTCGAACACGATGAAGGGCGCGTTGCCGCCCAGCTCCAGCGCCAGCTTCTTGACGGTGGGCGCGCATTGCGCCATCAGGATGCGGCCGACCTCGGTCGAGCCGGTGAAGGACAGGTGGCGCACGATGTCGCTCGCGCACAGCACCTTGCCGATGGCCGGCGCGTCCAGGCCGGTGACGACGTTGATGACCCCGGCCGGAATGCCCGCGCGCTGCGCCAGCTCGGCCGCGGCCAGCGCGGTGAGCGGGGTGAACTCGGCCGGCTTGATGACCACCGTGCAGCCGGCCGCCAGCGCCGGCGCCACCTTGCGCGTGATCATGGCGAGCGGGAAGTTCCACGGCGTGATGGCGGCGCACACGCCGATCGGCTGCTTGACGATGCTCAGGCGCTTGTTGCGGTCGAAGGGGGTCAGGGTCTGGCCGGCGACGCGCTTGGCTTCCTCGGCGAACCACTCGACGAAGCTGGCGCCGTAGGCCACCTCGCCCTTGGCCTCGGCCAGCGGCTTGCCCTGCTCGGCGGTCATCAGGCGCGCCAGGTCGTCCTGGTGCTCCATCAGCAGGTGGAACCACTGCATCAGCAGGGCATGGCGCTGCTTGCCGGTCAGCTCGCGCCAGCTGGGCCAGGCGGCGTTGGCGGCGTCGATGGCGGCCTTGGTCTCCCTGGCGCCCAGGTCGGCCACGTCGGCCAGCTTGCGGCCGGTGGCCGGGTCGGTGACGTCGAAGCGCGCCTTGCCCTTGACCCATTTGCCGTTGATCAGGGCGTCGGTCTTGAGCAGGCTGGGGTCCCTGAGCTGGGCCAGCGGGGTGTCGGGGGTGGTCATGAAGGCGCTCTCCTGCGGGGGGATCGGGGGATTGTAGGCAGCGGTGGCGCGGCGCGCCCGCCACGGCCGACGGCGCACAATCGGGTCATGAACCGGGACACCGACAAGCGCCACCGACATGCGCGTGCTGCTGGCTGAAGACGACGAACTGCTGGGCTCCGGCCTGCGGGCCGGCCTGCGCCAGCATGGCTTTGCCGTCGACTGGGTGCGCGATGGCGTGGCCGCCGAGCGCGAGCTGCTGACCGGCCAGCACGCCGTCGCCGTGCTCGACCTCGGCCTGCCGCGCCAGGACGGCATGGACGCGCTGGCGGCCGTGCGCGCCAGGGGCGTGCGCACCCCCGTCGTGGTGCTGACCGCGCGCGACGCCATCGGCGCCCGCATCCAGGGCCTGGACAGCGGGGCCGACGACTACCTGGTCAAGCCGGTCGACCTGGGCGAGCTGGCCGCCCGCCTGCGCGCCCTGGTGCGCCGCGCCCATGGCGCCGCCGACACGCGGCTGACGCTGGGCGAGGTCACGCTGGACCCGGCGGCGCGCCAGGTCTGGCGGGGTGACCAGCCGGTGGTGCTGTCGCTGCGCGAGTTCGATCTGCTGCACGCCTTCATGCGCCAGGCCGGCCGGGTGCTGACGCGCGATCAGCTGGAGCAGCAGCTCTACGCATGGGGCAGCGAGGTCAGCAGCAACGCGGTCGAGGTGCACATCCACAACCTGCGGCGCAAGCTGGGCGGCGGGCTGATCGAGACGGTGCGCGGCGTTGGCTACGTGGCGCGCCGCCCGCTGACCTGAGAGGCTGAGCGTCTATTGCCCATGCCCGCCTTGCACGCCAAAACACCGCTGCTCGTCGTTGCAAATGCTCGCCATGACTCGGGCCATGGCTGCGCTTTGCGCCTAGATCCGCGGCGTTTTGACGCGCCCTTCGGGCACGAGCAAAAAACCCTCAGCCTCTGACACCATGGCTGCGCGCCCGCTGTCGCTCACCCGGCGCCTGATGGCGATGGTGCTGGGCTTTGTGCTGGCCGCCTGGCTGGTGACGGCACTGGTGGCCTGGTTCACCACCGAGCACGAGCTGAGCGAGCTGCTGGACGCCCACCTGGCGCAGACCACCGCCCTGCTGCTGGCCAGCGAGCCGGACGCCCCGGCCGAGGACGACGCGCGACCGGCGCCGGTGCTGCTGCGCAAGTACCAGTCGCGCGTGGCGTTCCAGATCTGGCGCGACGGCCGCCTGCGCGCCCGCTCCACCGACGCGCCTGAAGAGCCGCTGGCGCCGGCCGGCGTGCAGGGTCTGTCGGAGCAGCGCCTGGCGGGCAAGCGCTGGCGCGTGTTCACGGCCGAGCAGGCCGACGCGCGCGGCAGCGCCATCACCGTGCACGTGGCCGAGCAACTGTCGGCGCGCCGCCATGTGCTGCTGGCCAGCCTGCGCGGCACCTTGCTGCCGCTGCTGCTGGTGCTGCCGTTGCTGGCTGTGGGCGTCGGCTGGACCGTGCGGCGCGCCCTGCGGCCGCTGCACGCGCTCGGTCACCGCGTGGCCGCGCGCAGCCCGCAGGCGCTGGACGCGCTGCCGCGGGACGGCGTGCCGGCCGAGGTGCAGCCGCTGGTGCGTGCGCTCAACGGCCTGCTGGCGCGGGTGGCCGAGCAGGTGGCGGGCGAGCGGCGCTTCACCGCCGACGCCGCGCACGAGCTGCGCACGCCCATTGCCGCCATCCGCATGCAGGCGCAGGTGGCGCAGGGCGCCACGCAGGACGAGGAGCGGCGCGCCGCGCTGGACGCCACCATCGCCGGCTGCGACCGCGCGACCCGGCTGGTCGACCAGCTGCTGCAGCTGGCCCGGCTGGAGGCCGATGCCGTCGACACCCAGCCCGCTGCCGGACGCGACACCCCGACCGACCTGGCGGCCGTGGCGGCGCGGCTGGTGCAGGAGCTGTCCGATGCGGCGCGCGCGCGTGGCCAGCAGATCCGCCTGGAATGCCCGCCGCGGCCGGTGGACGTGCCCATGAGCGCCGCGCTGGCGGCCGTGCTGCTGCGCAACCTGCTGGACAACGCGCTGCGCTACGGCCCCGATGGCGGCACGGTGGCGGTGCGGCTGCTGCCGGCGCAGGCCGCGCATGGCGTGCGCCTGTGCGTGGAAGACGCCGGCCCGGGGCTGTCGGACGCCGACCTGGCGCGCCTGGGCGAGCGATTTTTTCGCGTGCTGGGCAGCGGCCAGAGCGGCAGCGGCCTGGGCTGGTCCATCGTGCGGCGGCTGGCGCGGCTGCACGCGCTGCAACTGCACATCGACCGCAGCCCGGCGCTGGGCGGCCTGCGGGTGACGGTGGACTGGCCCAGCGCTTGACCAGGCGCACCCTGCCCGGCGGCTGATGCCCGGCAGCGCTGGCGCCACGTGCCCAACCCATGGCCTGCGCCGGCCGCCTGGCCGCGCTGCTCCGAAGCTGTGGCGTCAGACACACAGCCCGGCTTGCAAAACGCGACAAGCCCGATCAGATCAGTAACCACTTGTTGCATCAATCTTAAAATTCCCCCTGATTCCCACGAGGACATCGTGGCAAGCACTGCACGGCCCCTTTCCGCGGGGCCTTTCACCGAGGAGGAATTCACCACCATGCGCATCACCGCCCCCTGGAGCCGCCTGGGCCAGGCCGTCGCCCGGCGTGCCGCCCCCGCCTGGCGGCACACCTTGGCCGCCACCCTCGCCCTGGCCGCCAGCTGGCTGGCCCCCGCCGCCCAGGCCGCCCAGCAACCCGCGCCTGATCGCGCCGCCGTGCACCAAGCCCTGTCGGGCCTGGCCGTGCCCTTCGAGCAGAACCAGGGCCAGTTCGACCCCCAGGTCGCCTACATGGCCAAGACCTTCGCCGGCGCCGTCTTCATCACCCGTGAAGGGCGCCTCACCTACAGCCTGCCCGGCAAGGCGCTGGACAGCCAGGCCAGCGGCGACAGCCCGTCGGCCCAGGCCCAGCGCCAGCGCCCGGCCGAGCGAGGCCCCGGTTGGGCACTGAGCGAAACCCTCATCGGCGCCCAGCCCCTCAGTCCCCAGGGCACCCAGCAGGCCATCACCCAGGTCACCCGCTTCACCCCCGCAGGCACGCACCAGGCCAGCACCTGGCAAGGCGTGCGGCTGGGCCAGGCCTGGCCCGGCATCGAAGTCGAAGTGGCCGCGCGCGGGGCCAACATCGAAAAACTCTTTCACCTCGCCCCCGGCGCCGACCCGGCGCGGATCGGCATCGCGCTGCAAGGCGCCCAGGGCCTGCGCATCGGCGAGCAGGGTCAGCTGATTGCCGCCACCGGCAACGGCGACATCGCCTACACCGCCCCCGTGGCCTGGCAGGACATAGCCGGCCAGCGCGTGCCCGTGGCCGTGCGCTACGCGCTCAGGGGCGGCGACAACCAGACGCACCACTACGGCTTTGCGCTTGAAGGCTGGGACCGCAGCCACCCGCTGACCATCGACCCGCTGATCCAGAGCACGTATGTGGGGGGCAGCGGCTACGACTACATCCACGCCCTCGCCATCGCCGCCAATGGCGAGGTGGTGGTGGGCGGGTCCACCGGCTCCACCGATCTGCCCGGCACCTCGGGTGGCGCGCAGCCGAGTTCTGGCGGAAACTTGGACGGCTTCGTCGCCCGCCTGTCCGGCGATCTGAAGACGCTGATCCAGAGCACGTATCTGGGGGGCAGCGGCGGCGAGCGCATCTCAGCCCTGGCGATCGCCGCCAATGGCGACGTGGTGGTGGGCGGGCAAACCGACTCCACCAACCTGCCCGGCACCCCGGGTGGCGCGCAGTCGAGTCTTGTCGGAGCCTATGACGGCTTCGTCGCCCGCCTGTCCGGCGATCTGAAGACGCTGATCCAGGGCACGTATCTGGGGGGCAGCAACCACGACTTCATCCAAGCCCTCGCCATCGCCGCCAATGGCGACGTGGTGGTGGGCGGGTACACCGGCTCCACCAACCTGCCCGGCACCTCGGGTGGCGCGCAGCCGAGTTCTGGCGGAAACTTGGACGGCTTCGTCGCCCGCCTGTCCGGCGATCTGAAGACGCTGATCCAGAGCACGTATCTGGGGGGCAGCGGCACCGACGACATCCGTACCCTCGCGATTGCCGCCAATGGCGAGGTGGTGGTGGGCGGGTACACCAGCTCCACCAACCTGCCCGGCACCTCGGGTGGCGCGCAGCCGAGTTCTGGCGGAAGCGATGACGGCTTCGTCGCCCGCCTGTCCGGCGATCTGACGACGCTGATCCAGAGCACGTATCTGGGGGGCAGCAGCGGCGACTACATCTATGCCCTCGCGATCGCTGCCAATGGCCAAGTGGTGGTGGGCGGGCACACCTACTCCACCAACCTGCCCGGCACCTCGGGTGGCGCGCAGCCGAGTTCGGGCGGAAGCTATGACGGCTTCGTCGCCCGCCTGTCCGGCGATCTGAAGACGCTGATCCAGAGCACGTATCTGGGGGGCAGCAGCGGCGACTACATCTATGCCCTCGCGATTGCCGCCAATGGCGAGGTGGTGGTGGGCGGGTACACCAGCTCCACCAACCTGCCCGGCACCTCGGGTGGCGCGCAGCCGAGTTCTGGCGGAAGCGATGACGGCTTCGTCGCCCGCCTGTCCGGCGATCTGAAGACGCTGATCCAGAGCACGTATCTGGGGGGCAGCAGCTACGACTACATCCACGCCCTCGCCATCGCCGCCAATGGCGACGTGGTGGTGGGCGGGCACACCGCTTCCACCAACCTGCCCGGCACCTCGGGTGGCGCGCAGCCGAGTTCTGGCGGAAGCTACGACGGCTTCGTCGCCCGCCTGTCGGGTGACTTGAAGGCGGTATCTCCGCAAACCATCAGCTTCCCCGCGCAAAGCCCGGCCAGCCACTCCTTCGTGGCTGGCGGCAGCTTCCCCGTCAACCCGCTGGCCAGCGCCAGCTCGGGCCTGCCGGTGACTTACACCAGCAGCACGCCGGGGGTGTGCACCGTCAGCGGCAGCACCGTCACCATGGTGGCGGCAGGCACCTGCACCCTGGTGGCCAATCAGGCGGGCAACGCCAACTGGCTGGCGGCGCCGCAGGTGAGCCAGAGCGTCGTGCTGGCCGCCGCGGCCGCGGTGGTGGCGCCCGTGCCCACCCTGTCGCAGTGGATGCTGCTGGCGCTGTCGGGCCTGCTGGGCCTGCTGGCCTGGCGGCGGCGCGCCGCTTGAGGGCCGATGGGCAGCCCGATGCGCTGCCCATTGGCTGCCAAACAGGGCTCTGGCGCCCGCGCAGCGTGCGCCGACAGCTATAAAACAAAGAGCAATCGCGCGTGCCGAAAAGCCCTTGAGAAACAGCGTGCCGGGGTATCCGCTCGGCCATCGGGCATCGGGATTGCTCTGCTTTCGAGAGCTGCCCGCGCAGGTCAGACAAGCGGCGCAGCCGTATTTTGTTTGAAGAGCTCGCGCAACGCCGCAGCCAGCGCCGGGTATTCGTGGGCGAAGCGCTCGGGCTCGACGAAGTGGGCCTCGCAGGCGACGGCGAAGAACTCGGCCGGGGCGCTGGCGGCGTAGGCGTCCAGCCAGGGCGCGGGGGCGCCAAAGCGCTCGGCCAGCGCGAGCTGCTCGCGGAACTGCTCGAACGCGGGTGCCCAGGTGCGGTACCAGTGGGCGGCGGCCTCGCGCGCGCTGCGCGCGCCCATGAAGCCGCGCGGCAGCGGCGGTGCGCCGTCGGCGCCGCCGGCCTGCATGTCCATCTTGTGCACGAATTCGTGGATCACCACGCTGGTGCCGCTGCCCATGCCGGCGCCCTGCACGGCGGGCCAGCTCAGCATCACCGGGCCGTGCTGCATGGCTTCGCCGGCCAGCACTTCGTCGTAGTGGTGCACCACGCCGGCGTCGTCCATCACGCGCCGCGGCGCCACGGCGTCGTCGGGGTGCAGCACGATGGTGACGAAGTCGTCGTACCAGGCCAGCGCCGCCTCGGGCCGATCGGGCGGGCCCAGGTGCAGCAGCGGCAGGCAGGCCTGCGCGGCCACGGCCACCGCCATGGCGTCGGTGACTGCCAGCCCGTGCGCGCCGGTGAAGCGCTTGCGGGCGATGAAGTGCGCGGCCAGGCGTTGCAGGCGCCGCCGTTCGTGGGCGCCGAGCCGCTGCAGGAACGGGTGGAGCGCCAGCGTGTCCTGCCACAGCGCGTCGGGGATGGGCGTGGGCGTGCCGGCGGCGCGGTGCAGCCAGCGGCCCAGGGTGCGCAGCCAGGTCATGCGGGCGATCAGGCCGCCTCGGGTGGCAGGCGTGTCAGGCCTTGCGCGTCCAGCCGCAGCACCTGGGCGCGCTGGGTGTGGGCGTCGATGTGCCAGTCGCTCAGCACCACCCGGGTGAGGGGGCGGCCGTGCGCGTCCGGGCCCAGCGCGTGGTCGGCCGGGCGGTGCGTGTGGCCGTGGATTAGCACGGGGGCATCGGCCTGTTGCAGCCACTGGCGGGCCAGTGCGGCGTTGGCGTCGGCATAGGCCGCCTGTCCGGCCTGGTGGGCCTGGCTCTGGGCGCGCATCTGGCGCGCGATGGCCTGGCGCTCGGCCAGCGGCCGGGCCAGGAAGGCCTGCTGCCACCGCGGGCTGCGCACCTGGGCGCGAAACTGCTGGTAGGCCACGTCGTCGGTGCACAGCAGGTCGCCGTGGCTGAGCAGGTAGCGCTGCTCGCCAAGGGTCAGCACCGTGGGGTCGCTTGCCAGCTCGCGCACGCGGTGGCGGGCCAGGAAGTCGTGACCGATCATGAAGTCGCGGTTGCCGCGCATGAAGGCCATGTCGGCCTGGCAGCCGTCCAGCGCCTGGCCGCAGCGCGCCTCGAAGCTGCCGGGCAGGGCCGCGTCGTCGCCCACCCAGACCTCGAACAGGTCACCCAGGATGATGACCGCGTCGGCGCGCGTGCGGCCAAGGTAGCGCGCCCAGGCGTCGAAGGTTTGCGGCTCCTCGGGCCCCAGGTGCAGGTCGGAGATGAAGTCGACCGTGCGCCAGTGGGCGGGCGCCTGCAGCGCGCCGAAGGCGGGCATGGGCCGGAGACTCTCGGCCTTTCAGTCGACGACCATGGCCTTTTCGATCACCACGTCATCGCGCGGCACGTCGTCGTGGTAGCCCTTGCGCGTGGTGGGCACGGCCTTGATGGCGTCGACCACGTCCTGGCCCGCCACCACCTTGCCGAACACGGCGTAGCCCCAGCCCTGCGCGGTGGGTGCCTTGAAGTCGAGGAAGTCGTTGTCGACCACGTTGATGAAGAACTGCGCCGTGGCCGAGTGCGGGTCGGAGGTGCGCGCCATGGCCACGGTGTAGCGGGCGTTCTTCAGGCCGTTGTCGGCCTCGTTGGTGATGGCGGCCAGCGTGGGCTTTTGCTTCATGCCGGGCTCGAAGCCGCCGCCCTGGAGCATGAAGTTCTTGATCACGCGGTGGAACACCGTGTTGTCGTAGTGGCCGCTGTTGACGTAGGCCAGGAAGTTGGCCACCGACTTGGGCGCCTTGTCCTGGTCGAGTTCCAGCGTGATGACGCCGCGGCCGGCGATGTGCAGTTCGACTTTGGGGTTGCTCATGAGGGGCTTTCGTGTGGAGGATGGATCAAGCGTTCAGTTGACAAGGCGGGCCGATTCGATCACGACCGGCTTTTGCGGCACGTCGGTGGGGAAGGGGCCGCCGCTGCCGGTGGGGGTGTTGCGGATCTTCTCGATCGTGTCCATGCCGCTGACGAGCTTGCCGAACACGGTGTAGCCGAACAGGTCGGGGTGGTTGATGACGTTCTTGCGCGGGATGTCCTTGTAGGTCTGACCGCGGAAGTCAAAGGTGACCGGATCGCCGTCGGGGATCAGCACCGGATCGAGCGGGCCGTTGTCCACCACGTTGATGAAGAACTGCGCGCTGGCCGAGTGCGGGTCGGGCTTGCGTGCCATGGCGATGGTGCCGGTGGTGTTCTTCAGGCCGGCGGCCATCGCCTTGCGGCCTTCGTGAATCACCGAGGCGCGGGTGTCCTTTTCCTTGTAGTCCTTGCCGTAGCCACCGCCCTGCACCATGAAGTTCTTGATGACGCGGTGGAAGATGGTGCCGTCGTAGTGCTTGTCCTTCACGTACTGCAGGAAGTTGGCGACGGTCTTGGGGGCCTTGTCGGGGTAGAGCTCGACCACGAAATCGCCTTCGCTGGTGACGAACTTCACGCGCGGGTCAGCGGCGAAGGCGGGCAGGGCAGTGCCCAGGGCGGCGGCGGCCGTCAGGGTGGCGGCGGCGCGGGCGAGGGTTCGGCGGGAAAGCAGCATGGGTTGGGGCTCCGGTGTTCAGGGGCGGAAAAAAAGCATTGGTGCCGGCGGCGCTGCGCGAGTTCCGCGCCGCCACCAGGGGGCTGGCTAGCGGGCGGCGCCCGGGCCGAGCAGGCCGCGCAGGCTGTCGATGCGCGGCGTCAGGCGCGTGGCGCTGGTCGGGTCGAGCTGGCGCGCGCGCTGGTAGGCCTCGCTGGCCTGGCGCAGGCGCACGTCGCCCAGGTTCTCCAGCGCCGTGGCGTAGGCAGGGTTGACGCGCAGCGCGGCCTCCAGCGCCTGCTCGGCCTTGTCGAGCTGGCCGCGGCCGGCGTGCAGCACGGCCAGGTTGTTCCAGGGCTCGGGCAGCTCGGGGTAGTCGCGCGTCAGCTGCACCAGCAGGGCCTCGGCTTCGTCGGCGCGGCCGGCGGCGCTCAGCACGCCGGCCTTGACGAAGCGCATCTGGGGGTCGTTGGGACGGGCGGCGATGTGGCGGTCGGCGCGCGCCAGGGCCTCGCCGGTCTGGCCGCTTTTTTGCAATGCCTGCACGTCGGTGTAGTCATCGGCCCGCGCGGCGGCGGTGGTCAACGCCAGGCCGAGCGCCAGCAGCACCGGGCGCGCCAGGTGGCGCGCGGACCGCGGAAAGGGGGGGAGGTGCAGCGTCATGTGCAGTCGAGCCGGTGGCGCCGGAGCCGGTCGGCGCTGCCGTCGCGTGCTGGCCGGAGGGCGGGTCGCATCTTATACTGCCGGGATTGTAGCCAAGCGGGCCTGGCGGCCCGGTTCCACGCGGAAGGTGCACCGGCCATGTCGGTCAGGGCGGCCTGGCTGACCGGCCAGGGTTTGCGGGCGCGCGCCGAGCGTGGCCGGCTGCCGCCCCAACGCGCTGCTGCACGGCTTGCTTGCTTGTTTTCCCATGACCCTGCGCATCCACAACACGCTGACGCGTGCCCTGGAAGATTTTTCTCCCCTTGAGCCGGGCCACGTGCGCATGTACGTGTGCGGCATCACCGTGTACGACCTGTGCCACATCGGCCACGCGCGCTCGGCGGTGGCGTTCGACGTGGTGCAGCGCTGGCTGAAGGCCTCGGGCCTGCGCGTCAGCTTCGTGCGCAACATCACGGACATCGAGGACAAGATCATCCGCCGGGCGCTGGAAAACGGCGAGACCATCCGCCAGCTGACCGACCGCATGATCGCTGAGATGTACCGCGACTTCGACGCCCTGGGCGTCGAGCGTCCCACGCACGACCCGCGCGCCACCGACTACGTGCCGCAGATGCTGGCCATCATCGGCACGCTGGAGCACAAGGGCCTGGCCTACCGCACGGCCGGCGGCGACGTGAACTATGCGGTGCGCAAGTTTCCCGGCTACGGCAAGCTGTCGGGCAAGACGCTGGACGAGCTGCAGGCCGGTGAGCGCGTGGCGGTGGATGAGGGCAAGGGCGATCCGCTCGACTTCGTGCTGTGGAAGTCCGCCAAGGCGAGCGAACCCGAGGGCGCCAAGTGGGACGGCCCTTACGGCCTGGGCCGGCCCGGCTGGCACATCGAGTGCTCGGCCATGAGCTGCGCGCTGCTGGGTGACACCTTCGACATCCACGGTGGCGGCGCCGACTTGCAGTTTCCGCACCACGAGAACGAGATCGCGCAGAGCGAGGGCGCCAACGGCCAGCCGCTGGCGCGGGTGTGGATGCACAACGGTTTCGTCAACGTCGACAACGAGAAGATGTCCAAGTCGCTGGGCAACTTCTTCACCATCCGCGAGGTGCTGCGGCAGTTCGACGCCGAGACCATCCGCTTTTTCATCGTGCGCGCGCACTACCGCAGCCCGCTGAACTACAGCGACGTGCACCTGCAGGACGCGCGCGCCGCGCTCAAGCGCCTGTACACGGCGCTGGACGCGGTGCCGGCGGCCGACGTGGCGATCGACTGGTCGAACCCGCACGCGGCGCGCTTCAAGGCGGCGATGGACGAGGACTTCGGCACGCCCGAGGCGGTGGCCGTGCTGTTCGAGCTGGCCAGCGAGGTCAACCGCGGCCGCCGCGGCGAAGACGCCGGCCTCTTGAAGGCGTTGGGCGGTTGCCTGGGCCTGCTGCAGGGCGACCCCAAGACTTTTTTGCGTGCCGGCAGCACGCTGGACGAGGCCGCCATCCAGGCGCAGATCGCCGCCCGCGCCGCCGCCAAGCAGGCCAGGGACTTCGCCGAGGCCGACCGCATCCGCGCGGCCCTGCTGGCCGCCGGCATCGTGCTGAAGGATTCGCCCACCGGCACCACCTGGGAGGTCGCACAGTGACAGAGGTCGTGGTGTTTTTTGCCTCTGGCGCAGGCGGGTAGCGCGGTGGCAGCTACAAAAACCAAAGCGCCCGTGGTCTGCACGCCGGACTACTGGGGCGAGGCCTGCGCGCACCTGGCCAAGCGCGACCGCGTCATGAAGCGCCTGATCCCGCGCTTTGGCGATGCCTGCCTGCAGTCGCGCGGCGACGCCTTCGTCACGCTGGCGCGCTCCATCGTGGGGCAGCAGATTTCAGTCAAGGCGGCGCAGGCGGTGTGGAACCGCTTCGAGGCGCTGCCGCGCCGCCTGACGCCCGCCCAGGTGCTGAAGCTGAAGGTGGACGACATGCGCGCCGCCGGCCTGTCGGCGCGCAAGGTGGAGTACCTGGTCGATCTGGCGCTGCACTTCGACAGTGGCCGCATCCACGTCGACGAGTGGCAGGCCATGGACGACGAGGCCATCATTGCCGAGCTGGTGGCCATTCGCGGCATCGGCCGCTGGACGGCCGAGATGTTCCTGATGTTCCACCTGCTGCGCCCCGACGTGCTGCCGCTGGACGACGTGGGCCTGATCAACGGCATCAGCCTCAACTATTTCTCGGGCGAGCCCGTCAGCCGCAGCGAGGCGCGCGAAGTGGCCGCCGCCTGGGCGCCCTGGCGCACGGTGGCCACGTGGTACATGTGGCGCTCGCTGGAACCCCTTCCGGTCGCCTATTGAGGTGGCCGCATCCGGTAACATCGCCGGATGTTTCGATACCGAGGAGCCAATCTTGGCCAAACGCGCATTTCTTGATTTCGAGCAGCCGATCGCCGAGCTTGAAAACAAGATCGAGGAGCTGCGTTACGTGCAGAGCGAGAGCGCGGTCGACATCTCGGAGGAGATCGACCAGCTCGACAAGAAGAGCCGTCAGCTCACCAAGGACATCTACGCCGATCTGACGCCCTGGCAGATCACCAAGATCGCGCGCCATCCCGAGCGCCCGTACACGCTGGACTACGTGCGCGAGTGCTTCACCGACTTCGTCGAGCTGCACGGCGACCGCCACTACGCCGACGACCAGAGCATCGTCGGCGGCCTGGCGCGCTTTGGCGGCAACGCCTGCCTGGTGATCGGCCACCAGAAGGGGCGCGACACCAAGGAGCGCGCCGCGCGCAACTTCGGCATGGTCCGGCCCGAGGGCTATCGCAAGGCGCTGCGCCTGATGAAGACGGCCGAGAAGTTCAAGCTGCCGGTGTTCACCTTCGTCGATACGCCGGGGGCCTTTCCGGGCATCGACGCCGAGGAGCGCGGCCAGAGCGAGGCGATCGGGCGCAACATCTACGAGATGGCGCAGCTGGAGGTGCCGATCATCAGCACCATCATCGGCGAAGGCGGCTCGGGCGGGGCGCTGGCCATCGCCGTGGCCGACCAGGTACTGATGCTGCAATACTCGATCTACTCGGTGATCAGCCCCGAGGGTTGCGCCTCGATCCTGTGGAAAACCAGCGACAAGGCGCAGGAAGCGGCCGAGGCGCTGGGCATCACCGCGCACCGCCTGAAGGCGCTGGGCATGGTCGACAAGATCGTCAGCGAGCCGGTCGGCGGCGCGCACCGCGACCCGCGCCACATGGGCACGCTGCTCAAGCGCGCGCTGGGCGACGCCTGGCGCCAGGTCAGCGACCTGAAGGTCAAGGAGCTGCTGGACCGCCGCTACGAGCGCCTGATGAGCTACGGGCGTTTCAACGACACCAAGGAGCGGTAGCCATCCTGAGCCGCTCTGTCGCGGCTTTCCCCGGAGAGGGCAATGCGATGGGGTCAGCCGCGCGCCGGGGTGACGCGCGATTGCACCTTGGCGCGCAGCGCGGTCATCAGCTCGGGCGGCAGGAAGCGGAAGGCCAGGTGCAGCAGCAGCCAGGCGATCAGGCCGTCGTCCAGCCAGCCCAGGATGGGGATGAAGTCCGACACCAGGTCCACCGGGCTCAGCACGTACAGCAGTGCCAGCACCGTCGCCAGCTTGGACGCCAGCGGCGCGCGCGGGTCGCGCAGCAGGCCCCAGGCGAGCAGCAGTTCCTTGCGCAGCAGCGCGATCAGGCGACCGAGTTTCCACATGTGACGACTCCCTTCGGGCAACGGCGCGCCATCGTAGCAGGGTCCGCGCCGCCCCGCCGCGCATCGGGCGGGCTGCCGGGTATCAGGGAAAGCCAAGGGCGGCGCCTGACCAATGGCACCTACAATATGTTGCAGTGCAGCAGTTCGACCGACCTTCCATTTCATGAGCCGTGCCCCAGCCCCGGCGCCGGCCAAGCCGGCGCGCAAACCGTCGACCAGCGCCCCGTCCCAGCGGGTGATCAAGAAGTACCCCAACCGGCGCCTGTACGACACCGACACCTCGACCTACATCACGCTGGCGCAGGTGCGCGAGCTGGTGATGGCGCGCCAGCCCTTCGTGGTGCGCGACGCCAAGACCGGCGACGAGCTGACGCGCAGCATCCTGCTGCAGATCATCCTGGAAGAAGAAGCCGGCGGCGCGCCCATGTTCACCCAGGACATGCTGGCCAACATCATCCGCTTCTACGGCCATGCCATGCAGGGCTTCATGGGCAGCTACCTGGAGAAGAACATCCAGGCCTTCATGGAGATCCAGGCCAAGCTGGCCGAGCAGTCCTCGGGGCTGAACCCCGAGCTGTGGGCGCAGTTCATGCACATGCAGTCGCCCATGATGCAGGGCATGATGGGCAACTACCTGGAACAGTCCAAGAACATGTTCCTGCAGGCGCAGGAGCAGATGAGCAAGCAGACCGAGCAGATGCTGGGCGCCTTCGGCATCAAGCGCGGCGCTTGAGGACGCGGCCGGCGCGCGGGGCTGCGACAATCGCCCCATGAGTGAAACCACCACGCCGCCGCGCATCGGCTTCGTGTCCCTGGGCTGCCCCAAGGCGCTGACCGATTCCGAGTTGATCCTGACCCAGCTGTCGGCCGAGGGCTACCAGACCAGCAAGACCTTCGAAGGGGCCGATCTGGTGATCGTCAACACCTGCGGTTTCATCGACGAGGCGGTCAAGGAAAGCCTGGACACGATCGGCGAGGCCCTGACGGTCAACGGCAAGGTCATCGTCACCGGCTGTCTTGGTGCAAAAACCATAGCTGCTGGCGCAGATCGGGCGGGCGCCGAAGGCCAAGAAGATACTGAAAACCTGGTCAAACACCTGCACCCCTCGGTGCTTGCCGTCACCGGCCCGCACGCCACGCAGGAAGTGATGGATGCGGTGCACCGCCACCTGCCCAAGCCGCACGACCCGTTCCTCGACCTGGTGCCCGGCGCCTTCGGCGAGGCCGGCCTGAAGCTCACGCCGCGCCACTACGCCTACCTGAAGATCAGCGAGGGCTGCAACCACCGCTGCACCTTCTGCATCATCCCCTCGATGCGGGGCGACCTGGTCAGCCGTCCGATCGGCGAGGTGCTCAAGGAGGCGCGCGCGCTGTTCGAGGGCGGCGTCAAGGAACTGCTCATCATCAGTCAGGACACCTCGGCCTACGGCGTCGATGTGAAGTACCGCACCGGCTTCTGGGACGGCCGCCCGCTCAGGACGCGCCTGCTGGAGCTGGTGCAGGCGCTGGGCGAGCTGGCCGCGCCGCACGGCGCCTGGGTGCGCTTGCATTACGTGTACCCGTACCCACATGTGGACGACATCCTGCCGCTGATGGCCGAAGGCAAGGTGCTGCCGTACCTGGATGTGCCCCTGCAGCACAGCCACCCGGACGTGCTGCGGCGCATGAAGCGCCCGGCCAGCGGCGAAAAGAACCTGGAGCGCATCGCGCGCTGGCGCGAGATCTGTCCCGAGCTGGTGATCCGCTCGACCTTCATCGCCGGTTTCCCGGGCGAGACCGAGGCCGAGTTCGAGCACCTGCTGGACTTCATGCGCGAGGCCCGCATCGACCGCGCCGGCTGCTTTGCCTATTCGCCGGTCGAAGGGGCTGCCGCCAACGCGCTGCCCGGCATGCTGCCGCCCGAGCTGCGCGAGGAGCGCCGCGCGCGCTTCATGGCCGTGGCCGAAGCCGTGTCCACCGCCAAGCTGCGCCAGCGCGTGGGCGACACCCTGCAGGTGCTGATCGACTCAGCGCCGGCGCTGGGCCGGCGCGGTGGCGTGGGGCGCAGCTACGCCGACGCGCCCGAGATCGACGGCGTGGTGCATCTGCTGCCGCCGCAAAAAATCAGCAAGCAGCTGCGGGTGGGCGAGTTCACGCGGGCGCGGGTGGTGGGCACCCAGGGCCATGACCTCATTGCCCAGCCCCTCTGAGCCTCATGCAAACTGATGCGCGTACGCAACAGTCAGGCCAGACGGACAAGAAAAAAGCCACCCGGTGGGTGGCTTGTCATCGATTGCAGCGGTTTTGGCGGCTGTAATCTTCGTTTGTTTTGGTGCCCAGGAGAGGACTCGAACCTCCACGCCTCTCAGCGCTAGTACCTGAAACTAGTGCGTCTACCAATTCCGCCACCTGGGCATTTCAGGAAAGATAGGATTCTATATCAAAAATCTCGACTCCACCAGCAGCCTGCTGGAAGAAATTGAAGGCACGGTGCAAGGCCACCGCGACGGGCACGGTTTCGTGCTGCGCGACGACGGCGACGCCGACATCTATCTGCCCCCCAACGAGATGCGCGCGGTGCTGCACCGCGACCGCGTGCGCGTGCGCATCGCGCGGCAGGACCGGCGCGGGCGCCCCGAGGGGCGCGTGCTCGAAATCGTCGAGCGCCCGCCGCAGCCCATCATCGGCCGCCTGCTGCACGAAGCCGGCATCTGGCTGGTGGCGCCGGAAGACCGGCGCTACGGCCAGGATGTGCTGATCCCCAAGGCCGCCATCGGCGCCGCGCGGCCGGGGCAGGTGGTGGTGGTCGAGCTGACCGAGCCGCCGGCGCTGTACGGCCAGCCGGTTGGCCGCGTCAAGGAAGTGCTGGGCGAGATCGACGACCCCGGCATGGAAATCGAGATCGCGGTGCGCAAGTACGGCGTGCCGCACGAGTTCTCCGACGCCGCCATCGGCGAGGCGCGCGCCCTGCCCGACAGCGTGCAGCCGCGCGACCGCGCCGGCCGCGTCGACCTGACCGACGTGCCGCTGGTCACCATCGACGGCGAGGACGCGCGCGACTTCGACGACGCGGTGTACTGCCAGCCCGCCGTGGTCACCGGCCGCGGCAAGAAATTTAACGGCTGGCGCCTGCTGGTGGCGATTGCCGACGTCAGCCACTACGTGCGCAACGGCGCGCCGCTGGATGTGGACGCCTACGAGCGCGCCACCAGCGTGTACTTTCCGCGCCGTGTCATTCCCATGCTGCCGGAAAAGCTCAGCAACGGCCTGTGCTCGCTCAACCCCGAGGTCGAGCGCCTGAGCATGGTGTGCGACATGCTGGTCACGGCGCAGGGTGACGTCCATGCCTACCAGTTCTACCCGGCCGTCATCCGCAGCCATGCGCGGTTGACCTACACCGAGGTGGCGGCCATCCTGGCCAACACGCGCGGCCCCGAGGCGGCGCGCCGGCAGGCGCGCGTGCAGAACCTGCTGGACCTGCACGACGCGTTCCGCGCCCTGCTGAAGGCGCGCCAGCGGCGCGGCGCGGTGGATTTCGACACCGTGGAGACGCAGATCGTTTGCGACGAGGCCGGCCGGATCGAGAAGATCGTGCCGCGCCAGCGCAACGACGCGCACCGCCTGATCGAGGAGTGCATGCTGGCGGCCAACGTGTGCAGCGCCGACTTCATCGGTCAGGGCAGGCACGCCGGCCTGTACCGCGTGCACGAGGGCCCGACGCCGGAAAAGCTCGAACTGCTGCGCGCCTACCTGAAGGCGCTGGGCCTGGGCCTGTCGGTCAGCGACGAGCCGCGGCCGGACGAGTTCCAGCGCATCGCCGCGGCCACCGCCGAGCGTCCCGACGCCGAGCAGATCCACATGATGCTGCTGCGCGCCATGAGCCAGGCCATCTACTCGCCCGTCAACAGCGGGCACTTCGGCCTGGCCTACGAGGCGTACACGCATTTCACCAGCCCGATCCGGCGCTACCCGGACCTGCTGGTGCACCGCGTCATCAAGGCCATCCTGGCCGAGCGCAAGTACCAGCTGCCGAGTCTGCCCACGCCCGGCGAGGCGCACGAAAAGCTCAGCAAGCGCTTGAAAAAAGACAGCTTGTCGCGCAAGCGGGAACAGCGCGAGCGGCCCGATCGCCTGTCACCCGAGGTGCAGGCCTGGGAAGCCGCCGGGCTTCACTGCAGCGCCAACGAGCGGCGCGCCGACGAGGCCAGCCGCGACGTCGAGGCCTGGCTCAAGTGCAAGTACATGAAGGAGCACCTGGGCGAGGAATACGCCGGCACCGTCAGCGCCGCCACCAGCTTCGGCCTGTTCGTCATGCTCAGCGAGCTGCACGTCGAGGGCCTGGTGCACATCACCGAACTGGGCGGCGAGTACTTCCGCTTCGACGAAGTCCGCCAGGAGCTGCGCGGCGAGCGCACCGGCATCCGCTACGCCATCGGCACGCGGGTGCGCGTGCAGGTCAGCCGCGTCGACCTGGACGCGCGCAAGATCGACTTCCGGCTGGTGCGTGAGGACGAAGACCTGTTGGCGCGCGCCCCGCGCGACAAGGGCGCGGCGCCCGCCGCCGAGCGCGGCCGCCCGGCCAAGGCCTCGGCCAAGCGCGCCGCGCGCCAGCAGCGCGACGCCGAGCGCGCCAGCTCCAGGCCCTCGCCGATGCAGGCGCTCCAGTCGGCCGCGCGCAAGGCGGCGGCCAAGAAGGGCGCCGCCAGCGGCAAGCCGCGCAAGACGCGACGCTGAGCGCGGAAGACAAAAAAGCCGCTCTGAAATTCAGAGCGGCTTGCGCAGGCTGGTCGGGCGCTGGAGCCCGATCTGCATGCGATCTGGCTTGCCTCAGCGCGCCTTGGCGCGTGCGCGCAGGCGCATCAGCGGCGGCACTACCAGCATCAGCGCGCTCAGCACCCACAGGCCGATGGAGATCGGGCTTTCCGCCAGGATGCGGACGTCGCCGTCGGTGATCGACAGCGCGCGGCGCAGGTTCTGCTCCATCATGTCGCCCAGCACGAAGCCCAGGATCAGCGGCGCCATCGGCACGCCCTGCTTGCGCAGCAGGTAGCCCACCACGCCGAACACGGACATCAGCACCAGGTCGAAGGTGGTGGCGTGCACCGAGTACACCCCCACCGCGCTGACCGACAGGATGGCCGGCACCAGCAGCCAGTTGGGCGTCTGCAGCATGCGGGCGAACACGCCGACCAGCGGAATGTTGATCAACAGCAGCAGGAAGTTGGCGACGAAGAACGAGGCGATCAGGCCCCAAACCAGTTGCGGGTTTTGCGTGAACAGCGCCGGACCCGGCGTGATGTTGTACAGCGCCAGCGCGCCCATCATCACCGCCGTGGTGCCCGAGCCGGGCACGCCCAGTGTGAGCATGGGCACGAAGGAGCCGGCAGCCGAGGCGTTGTTGGCCGCCTCCGGCGCGGCCACGCCGCGGATGTCGCCGTCGCCGAAGCAGTTGTCCGAGCCGGCCAGGCGCTTTTCCATGGTGTAGGTCATGGCGCTGGCGATGGTGGCGCCGGCGCCCGGCAGCACGCCGACCACGAAGCCCACCAGCGAGGAGCGGATGGTGGACCACCACGTGTAGGTCAGCTCCTTGAAGTTGAACAACGCGCGCCCTGTGGCCTTGATGATGCCGGTGGCGCTGTGGTGCTGCTCCAGCATCAGCAGGATCTCGCTGATCGAGAACAGGCCGATCACCAGCACGATGAACTGGATGCCGTCCGACAGGTGCACGTCGCCGCCGGTGAAGCGGTAGACGCCGGAGTTGGAGTCCAGCCCCACGGAGGCCAGCGACAGGCCGATCACCGCCGCCAGCGCCGCCTTGACCGGTGCGTCACCCATCAGGCCGGTGATGCAGGCGAAGGCGAAGCACATCAGCGCGAAGTACTCGGCCGGCCCGAAGGCCAGCGCCCAGCGCGCCAGCAGCGGGGCGAACAGCACGATGCCGCAGGTGGCGATGAACGAGCCGACGAACGAGCTCCAGGCCGAGATCGACAGCGCCACGCCGCCCAGGCCTTTCTTGGCCATGGGGTAGCCGTCCAGCGTCGTCATGATGGCGCCGGCGTCGCCCGGTACGTTGATCAGGATGGCCGAGATGCGCCCGCCGAACTCGCAGCCCATATAGACCGCGGCCAGCAGGATCAGCGCCGTCTCGGGCGGCAGCTTGAGCGCGAAGGCCAGGGGCATCAGAATCGCCACGCCGTTGATCGGCCCCAGCCCCGGCAGCATGCCGACGATGGTGCCGACCAGCGCGCCGATGGTGGCCACCAGCAGGTTGTTGACGGTCAGGGCGACGCCAAAGCCGGTCATCAGGTGTTGCAGCGTGTCCATGGCTCAGCGCCCTCCGAAGATGAACGACAGCACGCCGGTGGGCAGCACCACGTCCAGCAGCTTGTCAAACCCCAGGAACAGCAGCAGGCCCAGGCCCAGGCCACCGGCCAGTGCCTGCTTCCAGCTGCCGCCGAAGGCCATGCCGACCGGCACCGCCATGACGGTGGTGGCCAGGGTGAAGCCCAGCGTCTCGAACAGCAGCGCGTAGGCGAACACCGCCGCCACGGCGAAGGCCAGCGACTGCAGTGGCACCTGGCGCAGCCAGTTGCCGCGCAGGCTGGGGCGCACGATCAGCCACAGGCCGCCGATGCCCATCAGGGTGGCCAGCAGCAGCGGAAACGCGCGCGGGCCGACGGGCTCGTAGGAAATCGGCGCGGCGTAGTCCTTGGCGGCCCAGGCCATGCCTGCGGCCACCACGACACACGCGACGCCAAGAACGCGATCGCTCATGGTGTGTTGCTCCTCCGGTTCGGCGCGGCCCGGGCACGGTGCCGCGACAGGGTCACTTGGCGACGTTCAGGCCGAAATCGGCCGCCAGCTTGCGGTAGTCGGCCACGCGCTGCTTGATGTAGGCGTCCAGGTCGGCGCCGGTCTTGGCGAACGGGAACAGGCTGCGCTCGGCGCGCAGCTTGGCGAACTCGGGCGTGGCCATCATCTTGTTGAAGGTGTCGGTCCAGACCTTGAAGTCGGCGTCACTGACCTTCGGTCCCATGTAGTAGCCGCGGATGATCGGCCACTCGACATCCAGCCCCTGCTCCTTGGCGGTGGGTACGTTGGCCAGGCCGCCTTCCAGGCGCTTGTCGGCCATCACCGCCAGCACGCGGATCTTGGCGCCGGCCTTGATCTGCTCCTCGGCCTCGGAGGCGTCGCCCGAATACACCTGCACGTGGCCGCCCTGCAGGGCGGTCGAGGCTTCGCCGCCGCCCTCGAAGGCGACGAAGCGCATCTTGCGCGGGTCCAGGCCGGCGGCCTTGGCGGTCAGCGCGGCCTTCATCCAGTCCTGGCTGCCCACCGTGCCGCCGGCACCGAACACCACCTTGGTGGGGTCGGCCTTGATGGCGGCCACCAGGTCTTTCAGCGTCTTGAAGGGCGAAGCCTCGGCCACGATGACCGCGCCGTAGTCGGTGCCGACGGCGGCCAGCCAGCGCACGTCGTTTTCGTTGTAGCGGCCGAACTTGCCTTGCGCCAGGTTGAGCAGCGAGCCGCCCGAGAAGGCGACGATGGTGTTGGCCTCGGCCGGGCGCTGGGCCACCACCGCGTTGTAGGCCACGGCGCCGATGCCGCCCGGCATGTAGGTCACGCGCATCGGATCGCTGATGTACTTGCCGTTCAGCAGGCTGGACTGCGCCAGCTTGCAGGTCAGGTCGAACCCGCCACCGGGTTTGGCCGGCGCGATGCACTCGGTCTTGTCGAGCGGGCCGGCCTGGGCCAGGCCGACGCCGAAGGCCAGGGTGAGGGCAACGAGGGGCAGTTTGAGTTTCATCACACAGTCTCCTGAGGGTTTGAGTGCTTGGACCGGGAACATGGCGGGTGCCCGCGGGGGCGGGACACAGCACGGCTCACTCTAGCGCCGCGCGACTTTCAATCGGCTTTCAGATTGGGGGCATGACATCAGGGAAAACCCGTGTTCAACCGGTCATGCGCAAGTGGCAGCCGCAGACTCACCGCCAGTCCGCTGCCGCCCGGGCCGGCGTGCAAGGTCAGGGTGCCACCATGGCGCTCGGCCACGGCGCGGGCGATCGACAGACCCAGGCCGGAGCCGCCACTGCCTGCGTGGCGGCCACGAAAGAAGCGCTCGCTGGCGCGTTCCAGTTCGTCGGCCGCCAGGCCCGGCCCGTCGTCCAGCACGCCGAGCAGCGCGTGGTGGCCCTCCTGTGCCACGCTGACCGTGACGCGGCTGCCGGCCGGCGTGTAGCGCAGCGCGTTGTGCAGCAAGTTGGCCAGCGCTTCCTCCAGCAGGGCCCGGTGGACTGGCACCGACAGGTGCTCGAGGTCGGCCTCGAAGCCGAGGTCGATGGCCGCCTCGCGCGCCCGGGGCCACCAGGCGCGGGTGAGCTCGCGCACCAGCGCCACCAGGTCCGCCGGCTCGGGGCGCAGCTCGGCCGCGTCGGCGCGCGCCAGCGCCAGCATCTGGTTGACTTGCCGGGTGGCGCCGTCCACCTGCGCGCGGATCGCCAGCAGCGCTTCGCGCGTGGCGCCAGGCGGGGTTTCGCGCAGGGCGTAGGCAACCTGGGTGGCGAGCGTCGTCAGCGGCGTGCGCAACTGGTGCGAGGCGTCGTCGACGAAACGGCGCCGCGCCTCGCTGGCCTGCTGGTGGCGCGCCATGTGGTGGTTCATGGCCTGCACCAGAGGGCGTGCTTCCAGCGGCACCTGCTGTGCCGGGATCGGCGTCAGGTCTTCGGGGGCGCGCGCCTGCACTTCGCGCGACAGGCGGGCCAGCGGGCGCAGTGCCCAGCCGGTGGCCAGCGCCATCAGCACCAGGGCCAGGGTGACCAGCAGCGCGTTGCGCGCCACGGCTTCGAGCAGCAGGGTGCGGGTGAAGTCCTGGCGCGAGGTCAGGGTCTCGGCCACTTGAATCACCACGCGCGAGCGCTCGGCGTGCCCGGCCAGCGGCGGGTTCAGCGCCCGCGCGTAGGAGCCCAGGCGCACCGGCTGGCCGTGGTACAGCGCGTCGCGAAAGCGCGGGCGGCCGTCGACCAGAGCCGGCTCGGGCGGCGGCAGGTCGGTGTTGCCGATCTCGACCAGGCCGTCCTCGGTGGCGACGCGAAAGAACACCTCGCCGCCGGCGGTGAGCTGAAAGAACTCCAGCAGCGTGTAGGGCAACTCCACTCCCAGGCCACCGCCGGCGGTGGTGATGTTGGCGTCGATGGCCTTGATGGCGCCGGCCAGCGAGCGGTCATAGGCGGCGTTGGCGGCGCCGGCGGCGCTGCGCCAGGCGCCCCACAGGGCGACGCCCGACGCCAGCAGCATGCCGGCGGCCAGCACCAGCGCCAGCGTGCGGCGCAGGCTGGCGCGCAGCCAGCCCAGCCTCACGGCCCGCTCTCCAGCACGTAGCCCAGCCCGCGCAGGGTGCTGATGCGCACGGCGCTGCCGGCCAGGCGCTTGCGCAGGCGGTGCACTAGCACCTCGATCGCCTCGGGGTTGATGTCGCGTTCGTCGGACACCACGCGATCCAGGATTTCGGACTTCGACAGCGGCTCGCCCACGTGCTGGATGAGCACGCGCAGCACGGCATGTTCGCGCGGCGTCAGGGTCAGCGGCTCGTCGTTCAGCGTGAAGCCGCGGGTGGCGACGTCCCAGGTCAGGGGCCCGCAACGCTGGCGCCAGTGGGCGCTGCCGCGCGCGCGGCGGATCAGCGCGTGCAGCCGCGCTTCCAGCTCGGCCAGGTCGAACGGCTTGGCCAGGAAGTCGTCGGCGCCCTGGTTGAGCGTGCCCACGCGCTCGATCAGCGAGTCGCGCGCCGTCAGGATCAGCACCGGCAGCCGTTGGTCGGTGGCGCGCAGCGCGGCCAGCACCTGGTGCCCGTCCAGGCCGGGCAGGCCGAGGTCCAGCACCAAGGCGTCGTAGCGGCGCGCGGCCAGGCTGGGTAACACGTCGCGGCCGTCGCTCACCCAGTCGGTCAGCAGGCCGCCGCGCTCCAGCGCGCGGGCCAGCCAGGTGGCCAGTTCGGGTTCGTCTTCAGCCAGCAGGATGCGCATGACGGGGCGCTCGGGCGCGGGTCAGGTGACGCTCAGGCGCCGGGCCAGTGCGCCGGCCGTCAGGGCGCGGTCGGCCGGCCAGGTGTCGGCGACGGCGCCATGCTGGTACACGGCGGTGCAGGCGGCGTCAAAGGCGCTCGGACCCGCCGCCAGCCGGGCGCCGATCAGTCCGGCCAGCACGTCACCGGATCCTGGCGTGGCCAGGCGGGCGTTGCCGGTGGCATTCAGCCTGGGCGTGTGGCCTGGCGCGGCGATCACGCTGCCCGAGCCCTTGAGCACCACGGTGCAGGCCAGGCGCTCGGCCAGCGTGCGCGCGGCGTGCAGGCGGTCGGCCTGCACCTGGCGAGCGTCACTGGCCAGCAGGCGCGCGGCTTCCAGCGGGTGCGGCGTGAGCACCGTGGCCAGGCGCCGGCCGGCGCGCGCGGCCAGCGCCTGCCGCAGGGCGTCGTCGTGGGCGATGACGTTCAGGGCATCGGCGTCCAGCACCAGCCGCGGCGCCTGCGCCAGCGCCGCGGGCAGCAGGGCGCGCACCGCCTCGCCGCCACCGCAGCCGCAGACCACGGTCAGCTGTGCCAGCGGCAGGACGTCGGGGTGGCGGAACATCAGCTCGGGCTGGGTCGGATCGAACGCCGGCGCCGACGTCCCCAGCAGGCCGACGTACACCCGACCGGCGCCACCATGCAGCGCCGCCGACGCCGCCAGCAGCGCCGCGCCGGTCATGGCCACGCCGCGCGTGACGTCGCTGGCGCCGCCGATCACGGCGACGTCGCCATAGCTGCCCTTGTGGCTGTCGTGTGGGCGGGACGCCGGGTGGGGCGCGGCGTTCAGCCAGGCGACGGGCGCCTGCTCGCCAGAGTCCACGCCGAGACCGTCGAACCACAGCGTGCCGCAGGCGTCGCGGCCCTGGGCGGTGAACAGGCCGGGCTTGCAGGTCAGCAGGCTCAGCGTGTGCCGGGCCGCGGGCGAGAAATCCAAGGGAAATTGGCCGTTGGCGTAATCTAGGCCTGCGCCAGAAGCTATCGAATCAGGAGCGATCGGCAAACACAGGGTGCCACGGTCGGCATCCAGTCCGCTGGGCACGTCGAGCGCCAGCAGGGGGGCTGGGCCGCCGCGCAGCCGGGCCAGCCACTCGGCCATGCGGCCCTGCGGCGCGCGCATGGCGCCGATGCCCAGCAGGGCGTCGATGGCCAGGTCGTCCGGCCCGAGTTCAGCCGGGGGTTGGTCGGCAAACCTCACCCGCGCGTCGCGGGCCCGTTGCAGCGACGCGCGCGCGTCAGGCGGAAGCCGTGCCTCCTCGCCCAGCCAGGTCACCACCGGGCGCAGGCCCCAGCGCTGCAGGTGCATGGCCGCCTCCAGGCCGTCGCCCCCGTTGTTGCCCGGGCCGCAGGCGATCCACACGGTGCGCGCGTGCGGCGCCAGCGCCAGCGCCAGCCGCGCCGCGGCCAGGCCGGCGCGCTGCATCAGGGTGTGCGGGGGCAGGGTGGCCTGCGCCGCCGCCTCGATGCGCCGGGTGGCGGCCAGGTCGAACAGCGGGACGGGGCGATCCAGCGGCAGCAGATGAGGCATGGGTCATTATGTGTCTCGCGCTGCCAGGCGAGCGCGGTTGAGCGTTCGGCGTTGAGCGTTCAGCGTGAATACTGGGAACTTTCGCCGTCGCGCCCCTCCGTCAACGCCCAACGCCCAACGCCCAACGCCCAACGCCCAACGCCCAACGCCCAACGCCCCACGCCCAACGCCCAACGCCCAACGCCCAACGCCCAACGCCCAACGCCCAACGCCCAACGCCCAACGCCCAACGCCCAACCGTCAGCGCCGCCAGCGCTCGACACCCAGCCCCTCGGTGTCGATTTCGGGCGCGCGGCCGGCGATCAGGTCGGCCAGCACGCGCGCCGAGCCGCAGGACAGCGCCCAGCCGCTGGAGCCGTGGCCGAGGTTGAGCCACAGGCCCGGGACCGTGCTGGCACCGATCACCGGCGGGCCGTCGGGCAGCATGGGGCGCGCGCCCTTCCAGACCTGCACGCCGCTGGACAGGCGCGCCGCGCCGGGAAACCAGTCGGCCAGCACCTTGTACAGCGTCTGCAGGGCGGTGTGGTGGACTTCGTCGGGCCGCCCGCCGATCTCGGCCGAGCCGGCCACGCGCACGCGCTGGCCCATGCGCGTGATGGCGACCTTGTAGCGCTCGTCCATCACGCCGCTGCGCGGTGCCAGCGTGGGCTCGGGCACGTGGGCGCTGATCGAGTAGCCGTAGACGGGGCGCAGCGGCAGGCGCAGGCCCAGCGGTCGCAGCAGCGCCGCCGAGCCGACGCCGGCGCACAGCACGACGGCGTCAAAGCGCTGGGGCGAGCCCGCGCCCGCCACATGAAGCGTGGCGGGCTGCGCCCTGTCGATGGCCGTCACCGCGGTGTTGAACTGAAAGCGCGCGCCCAGTTGCTCGGCCGCGTCGCGCAGGATGATGGCGAACTGGCGGCAGTTGCCCACTTCGTCCTGCGGCAGGTGGACGGCGCCGGCCAGTGGGGTGTGCGGGTGCAGGGCCGGCTCGATGCGCCGCGCCGCGTCGGCGTCGACCTCCTGGAACGGCACGCCCAGCTCACGCAGCAGGGCCAGACCGGGTTGCGCCAGGCGGCGGTCGCGCTCGGCGCGCAGCAGCACCATGTAACCGCTGCTGCGGTCGAAGTCGTAGGCCATGGCGCCGGCCACCTGGTGCAGCCGGTGGCGGCTGTAGAACGCCAGGCGCTGCATGCGCGCCCGGTTGCTGGCGTAGGCGGCGCGGTCGCAGGCGGCCAGCCACTGGCGCATCCAGGCGATGTCGGCCAGCGCCAGCGGCCGGCGCACCCGCACTGGCGCATGGCGCGCCAGCAGGTAGCGCAGCACCTTCAGCGGCATGCCCGGCGCCGCCCAGGGTGTGACGTAGCCCGGCGCCACCACGCCGGCATTGGCGAAGCTGCTGCCTTCGGCCACGCTGGCGTGGCGCTCGAACACCGTCACCTGGTGGCCATCGGCGGCCAGCTCGTAGGCCGTGGTCACGCCGACGATGCCGGCGCCGAGGATGGCGATGTTCATGGTGGGGGGAGACAGGAGCGGTGCGGAAGGGCGCGGGCGATTCTACGGGCGCTGGTGTCGGAGCACGCCGCAGGATGGCCGTCAACGCGCTCCGGCGCCGCGGGCTGTGCTGCGGCGCAGCAAGTTACGGGCTATAATTCCATGGTTTTGCCGCGTGCGTCCGCTTGCCGGGTGCGTGCGGCAGAACCAATTCCAAACCAGCCCCGACGAGGTGTTGCCGCCGGCCAATCCATGGCCAGGACGGCGATGGGGGGCCGGATTTAAGACCCAACCTTGAAAAGGTACTTTCCATGTCCGTGACCATGCGTCAAATGCTGGAAGCCGGTGTGCACTTTGGCCACCAGACGCGCTTCTGGAACCCCAAGATGGCCCCCTTCATTTTCGGCCATCGCAACAAGATCCACATCATCAACCTGGAGAAGTCGCTGCCGATGCTCCAGGAGGCGCAGAAGTTCGCGCGCCAGCTGGCCGCCAACCGCGGCACCGTCCTGTTTGTCGGCACCAAGCGTCAGGCGCGCGAGATCGTGGCCGAGGAAGCCCGCCGCTGCGGCATGCCCTATGTCGAGCAGCGCTGGCTGGGCGGCATGCTGACCAACTTCAAGACGGTCAAGACCTCCATCAAGCGCCTGAAGGACATGCAGGCCCAGCAGGAAGCCGGGCTGGACAGCATGAGCAAGAAGGAGCAGCTGATGTTCTCGCGCGAGATGGAAAAGCTCGAGCGCGACATCGGCGGCATCCAGGACATGGGCGCGCTGCCGGACGCCATCTTCGTGATCGACGTCGGCTACCACAAGATCGCCGTGTCCGAAGCCAAGAAGCTGGGCGTGCCGCTGATCGGCGTGGTCGATTCCAACCACAACCCCGACGGCATCGACTACGTGATCCCCGGCAACGACGACTCCGCGCGTGCCGTCACGCTGTACGCCCGCGCGCTGGCCGACGCCGTGCTGGAAGGCAAGGCCAATGCCGTCAGCGACGTGATCAAGGCCGTGCAGGCCGAGGGCGAGGACGAGTTCGTCGAGGTCGAGGACGGCAGCGCAGCCTGATCGCCCTGAGCGTCGCCAGCCTGGCGACCGCCGGCAAAGGGGCGTCAAGGCCCCTTTTTTTCAATGGTTTGATTTTCAAGGGGACGCGGCCCGCCACGCCGGCGCATCCCCACCCACATCTGGAGTAATCACACATGGCAGCAATCACCGCAAGCATGGTCGCCGAACTGCGCGCCAAGACCGACGCCCCCATGATGGAGTGCAAGAAAGCCCTGACCGAGGCCGATGGCGACATGGTCAAGGCCGAGGAGTTGCTGCGCGTCAAGCTGGGCACCAAGGCCGGCAAGGCCGCCAGCCGCGTGGCCGCCGAGGGCGTGGTGGCCGCGCACATCGCTGGCGACACCGGCGCGATGATCGAGATCAACTGCGAAACCGACTTCGTGACCAAGAACGACATGTTCCTGGCCATGGCCGCCGCCGCGGCCCGTCTGGTGGCCGAGAAAAACCCCGCCGACGTCGCCGCGCTGGCCGCGTTGCCCTACGAGCAGGACGGCTACGGCCCGACGCTGGAAGACGTGCGCACCGGCCTGATCGGCAAGATCGGCGAGAACATGAGCTTCCGCCGCTTCGTGCGCAAGGCCGGTGGCAGCCAGCTGACCAGCTACCTGCACGGCACGCGCATCGGCGTGCTGGTCGAGTACGCCGGCGACGAGCTGGCCGCGCGCGACGTGGCCATGCACGTGGCCGCCATGAAGCCCAAGGCGCTGACGGCGGCCGACGTGCCGGCCGAGCTGGTCGAGACCGAGCGCAGCGTGGCCGCGGCCAAGGCCGCCGAGTCGGGCAAGCCGGCCGACATCGCCGCCAAGATGGTCGAGGGCTCGGTGCAGAAGTTCCTGAAGGAAGTCTCGCTGTTCAACCAGCCCTTCGTGAAGAACGACAAGCAGAGCGTCGAGCAGATGCTGAAGGAAAAGGCCACGGCCGTGAAGGGCTTCACCCTGTACGTGGTGGGCGAGGGCATCGAGAAGAAGCAGGACGACTTCGCCGCCGAAGTGGCCGCCCAGGTGGCCGCCGCCCAGGGCAAGGCCTGATCGGTCGACTCTGAACGGGCGCGCCGCCGGCTGGTGGCGCGCCCTTCTTGTATCCGGGCCGACGGCAGCGCCGGCCGTCAGCCGCTAAACTTGATCGTTTGCCGCCGCACCCTTTTCGCCCATGACCAAAGCCAAACCCGCCCATCGACGCATCCTGCTCAAGCTCTCCGGCGAGGCCCTGATGGGCGATGACGCTTTCGGCATCAACCGGGGCACCATCGAGCGCATCGTCGGCGAGATCGCCGAGGTCACGCGCATGGGCGTGCAGGTGGCGGTGGTGATCGGTGGCGGCAACATCTTTCGCGGCGTGGCCGGCGGCTCCGTCGGCATGGATCGCGCCACCGCCGACTACATGGGCATGCTGGCCACGGTGATGAACGCGCTGGCGCTGGCCGACGCCATGAACCACCAGGGCCTGACGGCGCGCGTGATGTCGGCCATCGACATCCAGCAGGTGGTCGAACCCTACGTGCGGCCCAAGGCGCTGCAGTACCTGGAAGAGGGCAAGGTGATCGTGTTCGCCGCCGGCACCGGCAACCCCTTCTTCACCACCGACACCGCCGCCGCGCTGCGCGGGGCCGAGATCGGTGCCGAGCTGGTGCTCAAGGCGACCAAGGTGGACGGCGTCTACACCGCCGACCCGAACAAGGACCCCAAGGCCACGCGCTACGCGCGCCTGAGCTTCGACGAGGCCATGAGTCGCAACCTCGGCATCATGGACGCCACCGCGTTTGCCCTGTGCCGCGACCAGAAGCTGCCCATCAAGGTGTTTTCGATCTTCAAGCCCGGCGCGCTCAAGAGCGTGGTGCTCGGAGGCGACGAGGGTACCCTGGTGCACGTCTGAGCCGGCCGCCACTGAAGGAGCATCGACATGAGCATTGCTGACATCAAGAAGAACGCCGAAGGCAAGATGGACCAGTCCATCGCCGCCTTCAAGAACAACCTGACCAAGATCCGTACCGGCCGCGCCAACCCGGCCCTGCTGGACACCATCCACGTCGAGTACTACGGCAACCACGTCCCGCTGTCGCAGGTGGCCAACGTGTCGCTGCTGGACGCGCGCACCATCAGCGTGCAGCCCTGGGAAAAGGGCATGGGCGCCAAGATCGAGAAGGCCATCCGCGAGAGCGATCTGGGCCTGAACCCGGCCAGTATGGGAGATCTGATCCGCGTGCCGATGCCGCCCATGAGCGAGGAGCGCCGCCGCGAGATGACCAAGGTGGTGCGCCACGAGGGCGAGCAGGCCAAGATCGCCATCCGCAATCTGCGCCGCGACGCCAACGACGCCATCAAGAAACTGGTCAAGGACAAGGAAGCCACCGAGGACGAGCAAAAGCGCTCCGAAGCGGACATCCAGAAGGTCACCGACCGTCACGTGGCTGACATTGACGCCCTGGTGGCCGCCAAGGAAAAGGACATCATGGAGGTCTGACGAACCCCCCTGAGTCGCCTGCGGCGCCTTCCCCCCAGGGGGACAACGCGAGTGACCGGGGAAACCCCGGCCACCGCGTTCTGGCCAGGCCTGCTCCGCGGCCGCTTGGCGGGCTTGCTTCGCAGCCGTTTGGACTTGTTGCGCACCCATGGCAAACGCATCTTCTTCCAACGACCTTCCGCGCCACATCGCCATCGTGATGGACGGCAACGGCCGTTGGGCGCGGCGGCGCCTGCTGCCGCGCATTGCCGGCCACCGCCAGGGGGTTGAGTCGCTGCGCCGCTGCATTCGTGGCTGTGCCGAGCGCGGCGTGCAGGTGCTGACGGTGTTTGCCTTTTCGTCGGAGAACTGGAGCCGCCCAGAGGACGAAGTGAGCGGGCTGATGGAGTTGATGGGCAAGGCGCTGGTGCGCGAAGTGCCCGAACTGCGGCGTGCTGGCATCCGCCTGCACTTCGTGGGCGAGCGGCGGGCCCTGTCCGAGGGCATGCGGCGCGCCCTGTCCCAGGCCGAGGCCGACACCGCCGGCAACGCCGGCATGGTGCTGAACGTGTGCTTCAACTACGGCGGCCGCTGGGACATCGCGCAGGCGGCCGCCCGACTGGCCGAGCGTGGCGTGCCGATCACCGAGACCGCGCTGGCCGGCGCCATGGCGTTGGCCCATGTGCCTGATCCCGACCTGCTGATTCGCACCGGCGGCGAGCAGCGCATCAGCAATTTCCTGCTGTGGCAGTGCGCCTACAGCGAGCTGTACTTCACCGACTGCCTGTGGCCCGATTTCGACGACGCCGCGCTGGATGAGGCGCTGGCCGCCTTTGCCGGACGCGAGCGGCGTTTCGGCCGCACGTCGGAGCAGCTGGCGCGCACGGCCGCGGCCGGCTGATCAGAGATCCCGAGCGTGCTGCGTCAACGTGTCATCACCGCGCTGGTGCTGCTGGCCATCCTGCTGCCGGCGCTGTTCGCCAGGTCGGCCACGCCCTTCATCGCGCTGAGTCTGCTGTTCATCGCCGCGGCGGCCTGGGAATGGGCGCGCCTGAACGGCATCACCGGCGCCGCCGCGCTGGCCACGGGGGCGCTGTGTGCCGCGCTCTGCCTGGGGCTCTGGGCGCTGGGGGCGGTCGAGCACCCGCTGCCAAGTCTGTGGCTGGCGGCCGGCCTGGCGTGGGTGCTGGCCGGTGTTGGGGTGCTGGCGCGCGGCGTGCCCGGCTGGCCCCGTTTGCCGCTGGGGCTGCGCTGGGTCATGGGCCTGGCCATCCTGTGCCTGGCCTGGCTGGCCATGGCGCAGGCGCGGCGCATCGGTGTCAATTTTCTGTTGTCGGCCATGGTGCTGGTGTGGACCGCCGACGTGTTTGCTTACTTTGCCGGCCGGGCCCTGGGCGGGCGGCTGACCGGCGGCCGCAAGCTGGCGCCGTCAATCAGTCCGGGCAAGAGCTGGGAAGGCGTGTGGGGCGGCATGCTGGGCGTGCTGGCGCTGGCCGCGGTGTGGCTGTGGCTGGACCGTGCGTACGAGCTCGGGGCGCCCAGTGTGTACACCCGGCTTTACCAGGCCGGACCGGCGCTGCTGGTGGGCGGCGCTCTGTTTTTGTGCGCCATGAGCGTGGTGGGCGATCTGTTCGAGTCCCTGGTCAAGCGCAGCGCCGGCATGAAGGATTCCAGCCAGCTGCTGCCCGGCCACGGCGGCGTGCTCGACCGCATCGACGCGCTGCTGCCGACGCTGCCGCTGGCGATGCTGCTGGCGACCTGGGCGTCCGGGGGCGGCGCATGACGCGCCAGCGCCTGGCGGTGCTGGGCAGCACGGGCTCCATTGGCACCAGCACGCTCGACGTGGTGGCGCGCCATCCCGAGCGCTTCGAGGTGGTGGCGCTGACCGCGGCCACGCAGGTCGATGTGATGCTGGCGCAGTGCGAGCGCTTCCGGCCCCGCGTGGCGGTGATGGCCAGTGCGCCGCACGCCGCTGAACTGGCGGAAAAAATCAAGCAAAAAAAGCTCCCGACGCAAGTGGAGCAAGCGCAAGAAGCTATTAATAATGTAGCATCCTGGGTCGAGGTCGACATCGTCATGGCCGCCATCGTCGGCGCCGCCGGGCTGGCGCCGTGCCTGGCGGCGGCGCGCGCCGGCAAGCGGCTGCTGCTGGCCAACAAGGAGGCGCTGGTGGTCGGCGGCGAGGTGTTCCTGCGTGCCGTGCGCGAAGGCGGCGCCACGCTGCTGCCGATCGACAGCGAGCACTCGGCCATCTTCCAGTCGCTGCCCGAGGATCCGGCCACCTGGGCGGCGCGCATCGACAAGATCATCCTCACCGCCTCGGGCGGGCCGTTTCGCACGCGCGCCGTGGACACGCTGCACGCGGTGACGCCCGAGCAGGCCTGCGCCCACCCCAACTGGGTGATGGGGCGCAAGATCTCGGTCGACTCGGCCACCATGATGAACAAGGCGCTGGAGGTGATCGAGGCGCGCTACCTGTTCGGCGTCGCGCCCGAGCAGCTCGAGGTGGTGATCCACCCGCAGAGCGTGATCCACTCCATGGTGCAGTACAAGGACACCTCGGTGGTGGCGCAGCTGGGCACGCCCGACATGCGGGTGCCCATTGCCTACGGCCTGGCCTGGCCCGAGCGCATGGCCTCGGGCGCGACGGCGCTGGACTTCCATGCCCTGGCCGGCCTGAGCTTCGAGCCCATCGACGCCGATGGCCACCGCGAGCGCTACCCTGGCCTGGCCCTGGCCTGGGAGGCCCTGCGCGCCGCGCCCGGCACCTGCGCCGTGCTGAACGCCGCCAACGAAGTGGCGGTGGACGCCTTCCTGGGGCGCCGCATCCGCTTCGACCAGATTCACGCCGTCAACCGCGCCACCCTGGATGGCGTGGCACCCGAGGCGCCGCACGACCTGCCGGCGCTGCTCGATCTGGATGCGCGCGCGCGCGCCGCCGCCCTGGCCGGCGTGCAGCGGCTTGCCGCCTGACCGCCGATGGCGCCAGCGCCGACAATAGGCCCATGTTGCTGACTTTGTTCGCCTTCGTGGTGGCCCTCGGCCTGCTGATCGCGGTGCACGAGTGGGGCCACTACCGCATGGCCGTGGCGCGCGGCGTGCGGGTGCTGCGCTTTTCCGTCGGCTTCGGCAAGACGCTGGTGCGCTTCAGGCCGGCCCGTCAGCGCCCGGGGCAGGACACCGAATTCGTCATCGGCGCCATCCCGTTTGGCGGCTACGTCAAGATGCTCGACGAACGCGAAGCGCCGGTGGCCGAGGAGGACCGCCACCAGGCATTCAACACGCAACCGCTGGTCTCGCGCGCGCTGATCGTGGCGGCCGGTCCGGTGGCGAACCTGCTGCTGGCGGTGCTGCTGTATGCCCTGGTGAGCTGGATCGGCGTGCAGGAGCCGCGTGCCCTGCTGTCGCCGCCGGTGGCCGGTTCGCTGGCCGAGAAGGCCGGCCTGCAGGGCGGCGAGCTGGTGCGCCAGGCGGCGCTGGCCGGCGAGGCGCTGGAGCCGGTGGCCTCGTTCGAGTCGCTGCGCTGGGTGCTCACGCGCGGCGCGCTGGACGGCCAGGACGTGGTGCTGGAGGTGTCGCGCGGTGATGGCCGCGGGCGCGAGCTCACCTTGCCGCTGTCCACGCTGGCCACGCGCGACCCGGATGCGGCGCTGTTTCGTGCCATCGGCCTCACCTCGCCGCTCAGCAGCCCGACGGTGGGCCAGGTGATGGCCGGCGGCGCCGCCGAGCGCGCCGGTCTGCGCCAGGGCGATGTGGTGCGCCGGGTGGGCGACGTGCCGGTGCACGACGGCCAGCAGCTGCGAGAGCTCATCCGCGCTTCCGGCGCCAGCGGGCCGCCGGCGGCCTCGGCATGGCTGATCGAACGCGACGGGCGCGAGCTGTCGCTGCGGGTGCAACCCGAACGGCAGGTGGACAAGGGCCAGCCGGTGGGCCGCATCGGTGCCTACGTTGGCAGCCTGCCGGAGATGGTGCTGGTGCGCCGTGGCCCGATGGATGGCCTGTGGGCCGGCGTGGTTCGCGTCGGCGAGGTGTCGGCGCTGTCGCTGCGGCTGCTGGGGCGCATGCTGGTGGGCGAGCTGTCGCTGCGCAACCTGAGCGGGCCGATCGCCATCGCCGACTACGCGGGCAAGTCGGCCAGCCTGGGGCTGACCTACTACCTGGCGTTCCTGGCCTTCATCAGCGTGAGCCTGGGCGTGCTCAACCTGCTGCCGCTGCCGGTCCTCGATGGGGGGCACCTGATGTATTATCTTTGGGAGGCCGTGACAGGCCGGCCCGTGGCAGGCGTGTGGATGGAGCGCCTGCAGTATGTCGGCATGTCGCTGCTGCTGGCCATGATGGCCATCGCGATGTACAACGACATCGTCAATCGCCTGGGTTGATCTCCCTCACCGACAGTTTCTCCGGTCTTGCGCGGCCACCATACCCCGAAGCCTTCATGACATCGTTCGCAACTCGTTTTCGGCTGCGCTCCGCGGCCTCGCTGGCCGGCATGCTGCTGGCCTCGCAACTGGCCTGGGCCGTCGAGCCGTTCACCGTGCGCGACATTCGCGTCGAAGGCCTGCAGCGGGTGGAGCCCGGCACCGTGTTCGGCTCGCTGCCGCTGCGCGTGGGCGAAACCTACAACGACGACAAGGGCGCGGCGGCGATTCGCGCGCTGTTCGGCCTGGGCCTGTTCAACGACGTGCGGCTTGAAGTCAGCGGCGACGTGCTGGTGGTGATCGTGCAGGAGCGCCCGACGGTGGCCGCGGTCGAGTTCGCCGGCAACAAGGAATTCAGCAACGAAGTGCTGCAGGCCGTGCTGCGCGACGCCGGCCTGACCTCGGGCCGGCCCTACGACCGCGCGCTGATCGACCGCGCCGAGCAGGAGCTCAAGCGCCAGTACATCAACCGCAGCCTGTACGGCGCCGAGGTGGTGACCACGGTGACGCCGACCGAGCGCAACCAGGTGCGCCTGACCTTCAACATCACCGAAGGCCGTCCGGCGCGCATCAAGGACATCGACATCGTCGGCAACCAGGCGTTCACCGACGGCCAGCTGAAGGATCTGTTCGATCTCGACACCGGCGGCTGGCTGTCGTGGTACACCAAGAGCGACCAGTATTCGCGCGCCAAGCTCAATGCCGACCTGGAGGCGCTGCGCTCGTTCTACCTCGCGCGCGGCTACCTGGACTTCAAGATCGACTCCACGCAGGTGGCCATTTCGCCCGACAAGGAATCGATCGGCATCACCGTCAACATCACCGAGGGGCAGCGCTTCGTGGTGTCGGGCGTTTCGCTGGAAGGCAATTACCTGGACAAGGACGACGAGTTCAAGTCGCTGGTCAGCATCCGCCCCGGCGAGGCCTACAACGCCGATCAGGTGGCCGAGACCACCAAGGCCTTCACCGAGCATTTCGGCAACTTCGGCTACGCCTTCGCCAGCGTCGAGGCCGTGCCCGAGGTGGACCGCGCCAACAACCGCGTGGCCCTCGTCATCCGCTCCGAACCCTCGCGCCGCGCCTACGTGCGACGCATCCATATCCAGGGCAACACGCGCACGCGCGACGAGGTGGTTCGGCGCGAGTTCCGGCAGTACGAGTCCAGCTGGTACGACGCCGAGAAGATCAAGCTGTCGCGCGACCGGGTGGATCGCCTGGGGTACTTCACCGAGCTGTCGGTGACCACCGCCGAGGTGCCCGGCGCGCCCGACCAGGTCGACCTGAACGTCGAGGTCAAGGAAAAGCCCACCGGCAGCATCAGCGTCGGCGCCGGCTACTCGTCGGCCGAAAAGCTGGCTCTCACCTTCGGACTGTCGCAGGACAACGCCTTTGGTTCCGGCAACAAGCTGGACCTGCAGCTGAACAGCGGCAAGTACAACCGCACCGTCGTGGTCAGCGCCACCGATCCGTATTTCACGACCAATGGCGTGTCGCGCACGGTCGACCTGTACTACCGCACCCAGAAGCCGTACCAGGACCAGGGCGGCAACTACACCCTGGTGACCATGGGCGTGGGCCTGAAGTTCGGCGTGCCGGTGACCGAACTGGACACGGTCTACCTAGGCATGAACGCCGAGCGCACGCGCATCAAGCCGGGCACCAACATCCCGGCCGCGTACCTGGACTACGCCAACCGCTTCGGCTATTCCAGCTCGGCCTTCCCGCTGACACTGGGCTGGTCGCGCGATTCGCGCGACAGCGCGCTGGCGCCCAACTCGGGGCGCTACCAGCGCCTGCTGGGCGAGCTGAGCCTGTTCGGCGATGCGCGCTATGCCAAGGCCAACTACCAGTACCAGCAGTACATCCCGCTGAGCAAGCAGTACACGCTGGCCTTCAATGGCGAGGTCGGCTGGGGCAAGGGCCTGGGCGGTCGGCCGTTCCCGGTGTTCAAGAACTACTACGCCGGTGGTCTGGGCTCGGTGCGCGGCTACGACCAGTCCACCCTGGGCCCGCGCGACGTCACCGGCGCCTTCATCGGCGGCACGCGCAAGTTCGTGCTCAACACCGAATTCATCACCCCGTTCCCGGGCGCCGGCAACGACCGCACGCTGCGCCTGTTCGGCTTCGTCGACGCCGGCGCGCTGTACGGCGAGGGCGAGAAGATCAGCGGCGCTGCGCTGCGCTATTCCACCGGCGTCGGCCTGAGCTGGATTTCCCCCCTCGGCCCGCTGCGCTTTGCCTTTGCCATCCCCCTGCGCAAGAGGCCGGGCGATAGAATCCAGCGCTTCCAATTCCAGATCGGAACCTCGTTTTGAAGTTGACCATTTCTCGTACTCTGATGGCCGCCGCGCTGTGTGGCGCGTTCTTTGCCGCGCCGGTCGCGCTGGCCCAGGAGGGCGCGCGCATCGGCTTCGTCAACACCGACCGCATGCTGCGCGAGGCGGTGCCCGCCAAGGCCGCGCAGTCCAAGCTGGAGCAGGAGTTCTCGCGCCGCGAGAAGGAGTTGGACGATGCCGGCGCCACGCTCAAGACCGCTTCCGAGCGCTTCGAGCGCGATGCCGCGACCATGGGCGAAAGCCAGCGCGCGGCGCGCCAGCGCCAGCTGATGGAGCAGGACCGCGAGTTTCAGCGCAAGCGCCGCGAGTTCCAGGAAGACCTGAACGCGCGCAAGCAGGAAGAGCTGCAGCAAATCCTCGATCGCGCCAACCGCGTGGTCAAGCAGGTCGCCGAGGCCGAGAAGTACGACGTCATCCTGCAGGAGGCGGTGTACGTCAACCCGCGGCTGGACATCACCGACAAGGTGATCAAGGCGTTGAACGCCGGCAAGTGAACCCGGGCCGTTGGGCCGTGCTGGCGCGGCGGATGCCCGTGTTTCCTATCTGATCGCATGGCCATGACGACGCTGCGTACCGGTGCCATCGTCCAGGCCCTGGGCGGCGAGCTGTTCGGCGACCCCGATCGCCAGATCACGCGCCTGGCGCCGCTGGAGCGGGCGCAACCCGGCGAGCTCAGCTTCCTGGTCAATCCCCGGCTGGCGCCGTCGCTGGCCAGCTCGCGCGCCGGCTGCGTGATCGTCGGGCCGGCCCTGGCCGAGGCGGCGCGCGCGCGCGGCGACTGCATCGTGGTGGCCGATCCGCATCTGTACTTTGCCCGCCTCACGCAGCTGTGGCGGCGCCTGCACGGCGGGGTGGCGCGGCCCGGCATTCATCCCAGCGCGGTGGTGGAAGAAGGCGCCTTCATCGACCCCAGTGCCAGCGTGGGCGCGCTCAGCTTCATCGGCCGTGGCGCGCGCATCGGCGCCGGCACCGTGCTGAAGGCGCGCGTCACGGTGGGCGAGGACTGCGTCATCGGCGCGCGCTGCCTGATCCAGAGCGGGGCCGTGATCGGTGGCGACGGCTTCGGCTTCGCGCCCGACGACGGCGCCTGGGTGCGCATCGAGCAGCTCGGCGCGGTGCGCATCGGCGACGACGTGGAGGTGGGCGCCAACACCTGCATCGACCGCGGCGCGCTCGACGACACCGTGATCGAGGACGGCGTCAAGCTCGACAACCTGATCCAGATCGGTCACAACTGCCACATCGGCAGGCACACGGCGATGGCTGGCTGCGTCGGCGTGGCCGGCAGCGCGCGCATCGGCGCGCACTGCACGGTGGGCGGCGCCGGCATGATCCTGGGCCACCTGACCATCGCCGACCACGTGCACATCTCCTCCGCCTCGGTGGTCACGCGCTCGATCCTCAAGCCTGGCCACTACACCGGCTTCTTTCCGCTCGACGACAACGAGGCCTGGGAGAAGAACGCCGCCTCGCTCAAGCAGCTGCACGGCCTGCGCGAGCGCATCAAGCGGCTGGAGCGCCAGCAGCCGCCGGCCGATGAGGCATAGAATAGGCCACGCGCGCCCGTTGAACGGGCGCAACCAGCTATCAAAATAGAAGCAAACGCCATGATGGACATTCATCGCATCCTGACCAAGCTGCCGCACCGCTACCCCTTTCTGCTGGTTGACCGCGTGCTTGACATCGACCTGCAGGCGCGCACCATCCGCGCGCTGAAGAACGTCACCGTCAACGAGCCCTTCTTCACCGGCCACTTTCCCGCGCGTCCCGTCATGCCCGGCGTGCTGATGCTGGAGGCCATGGCCCAGGCCTGCGCGCTGCTGTCGTTCGAGACCGAGGGCATCTCGCTGGGCGACGACCAGGTGTTCTACTTCGTCGGCATCGACGGCGCGCGCTTCAAGCGACCGGTGGAGCCGGGCGACCAGCTCATCCTGCACGCCGCCATCGACCGCGCGCGCGCCGGCATCTACCGCTTCAACTGCAAGGCCACGGTGGGCGACGAGGTGGCCTGCGAAGCGGCCATCATGTGCACCATGCGGGACGTGGGTTGACCCCCCCTGAGTCGCTGCGCGCCTTCCCCCCGCGGGGGGGACAACGCCAGTGGCCGGCGCAGGTCCGGCCACGGCGTTCGCTGGCATGGCCTGCTCCGCGGCCGTCGGATCATTGAAATGCCACAGATCCATCCCACTGCGCTGATCGACCCGCGCGCCGAGCTGGATTCTTCGGTCGAGGTCGGCCCGTACGCCGTCATCGGCCCGCGGGTGCGCATCGGTGCCGGCACCGTGGTCGGCGCGCACTGCGTGATCGACGGCCACACCACCCTCGGGCGGGACAACCGCATCTTTCCCTTCGCCAGCATCGGCGGCGCGCCGCAGGACAAGAAGTACGCCGGCGAGCCGACCCGCCTGAGCATCGGTGACGGCAACACCATCCGCGAATACGTCACCATCAACACCGGCACGGTGCAGGACGAGGGCGAAACGCGCCTGGGCGACGACAACTGGATCATGGCCTACGTGCACATCGCGCACGACTGCCGGCTGGGCAGCCACATCATCCTGGCCAACGCGGTGCAGCTGGCCGGCCACGTGCACCTGGGTGACTGGGTGTTCCTGGGTGGGCTGTCGGGCGTGCACCAGTTCGTGCGCGTCGGCGCGCATGCGATGACCGCGTTCCAGACCCGGCTGGCGCAGGACGTGCCGCCCTTCGTCACCGCCGGCGGCAACCCGGCCGAGGCGCAGAGCATCAACGCCGAAGGCCTGCGCCGGCGCGGCTTCTCGGCCGAGCGCATCACGCTGATCAAGCAGATGTACCGCCTGCTGTATCGCAAGGGCCTGACGCTGGACGCCGCGCGCGAGCAGATCGAGGCGCTGCGCGGCGAGCTGGCCGATGCCGACGCCGACATCGCGCTGATGCAGGACTTTCTTGCAACCGCCAGCCGCGGCATCGTGCGGTGACATGAATCCCCCCCTGAGCCGCTGCGCGTCTTCCCCCCGGGGGGACAACGCCGATGCCCGGTGCAAGCCCGGGCATGGCGTTCGCTGGCGTGGCCTGCTCCGCGGCCGCTGGCGCAGACGCCCCGAGAGCGGCCAGGACGAGTGACATGGCTGGCACCACTCCGAGCCTGGCCCTGGTGGCCGGCGAAGCCTCCGGCGACCTGCTGGCCGGCCACCTGCTCGATGCCCTGAAGGCGCGCTGGCCCGGCCTTCGCGCGGCGGGCATCGGCGGCGCCGAGATGGCGGCGCGCGGCTTCGAGGCCTGGTGGCCGGTTGAAAAGCTGTCGGTGCGTGGATACCTGGAGGTGCTGCCGCGCCTGCCCGAGCTGCTGCGCATCCGCCGCCAGCTGGCCGAGCGGCTGCTGGCCGAGCGGCCCGACCTGTTCATCGGCGTCGACGCGCCGGATTTCAACTTCGACCTCGAGGCGCGGCTGAAGGCCGCCGGTATCCGGACGCTGCACTTCGTCAGCCCCTCGTTCTGGGCCTGGCGGCCCGAGAAGCTGCTGAAGCTGAAGGCCGCCGCCGACCATGTGCTGTGCCTGTTCCCGTTCGAGCCGGCGCTGCTGGCCGACGCCGGCATTGCCGCCAGCTACGTCGGCCACCCGCTGGCCAGCGTGATTCCCCTGCAGCCCGACCGCGCCGCCGCCCGCCGCGTCTTGGGGCTGGCCGACGGCGCGCCGGTGGTCGCCCTGCTGCCGGGCAGCCGGGCGGCCGAGGTGCAGCACCTGGGTTTCAGGTTCTTTCGGGCCGCAGCGCTTGTGCAGCAAGCGCAAGCAGCTACGCAATTCATAGTGCCGACGGTGCCCGAGCGACTGCCCCAGGTGCGGGCGCTGGCCGCAGCCAGCGGCCTGGGCGCGCGGCTGCGGGTGCTGCACGGGCAGTCGCACGCCGCGCTGGCGGCCTGCGACGTGACCCTGATCGCCAGCGGCACCGCCACGCTGGAGGCGGCGCTGTTCAAGCGCCCGATGGTCATCGCCTACGCCATGCCGGGCCTGAGCTACCGGCTGATGCGCCGCCAGCGCCAGCTGCCCTGGGTCGGCCTGCCCAACATCCTGTGCGCGCCGCCGGACTGGCTGGCGCCGCCGGCCGGCCTGAGCGCGCACCAGGCGGCCGACCGGCCCGACGCCCCCTTCGTCGTGCCCGAACTGCTGCAGGACGCCGCCACGCCCGAGGCGCTGGCGCGCGCCGTGCTGGACTGGCTGGCCGCGCCTTCGAGGATCGCCGCCACCGAGGCGCGCTTTGCCGCCTTGCACCATGAACTGCGGCGCGACACCGCGCGCCTGGCCACCGATGCGATCGAAACGCTTCTTGCACGCTGAACAGGCGCCGCTGGACTGGGACGCCCCCGGCCTGCTGGCCGGCGTGGACGAGGCCGGGCGCGGTCCGCTGGCCGGGCCGGTGGTGGCGGCCGCGGTGATCCTGGATCCGCGCCAGCCCATCGCCGGCCTGGCCGATTCCAAGAAGCTGACGGCACGCCGGCGCGAGCAGCTCTACGACGAAATCCGCGCCAAGGCGCTGTGTTGCGCCGTCGCCGAGGCGTCGGTCGAGGAGATCGACCGCCTCAACATCCTGCAGGCCACGCTGCTGGCCATGCAGCGCGCGGTGGCCGGGCTGCGCCTGCCGCCGACCAAGGTGCTGGTGGACGGCAACCGCCTGCCGCTGCTGACCGTGCGCGCCGAGGCGGTGGTGGGCGGCGATGCCCGCGTGCCGGCGATCTCGGCCGCCTCGATCCTGGCCAAGGTGCAGCGCGACCGCTGGTGCGCCGAGGTCGACGCCGCCTGGCCACAGTACGGCTTTGCCGCCCACAAGGGCTACGGCACGGCGGCGCACCTGGCGGCGCTGCGGGCGCACGGCGCCTGCCCGTGGCACCGCCGCTCCTTTGCGCCGGTGGCGGCGGCCGTCGCCTGGGGAGGCCCGACACCATGATGCCCGCCGCGCCGCTGCGCATCCAGTCGCGCGACAACGCGCTGTTCAAGGACTTCAAGCGCCTGGCGCAGGACAGCGGCGCCTGGCGCCGGCAGGGCCGCGTGTGGGCCGAGGGCGATCACCTGTGCCGGGCCGCGCTGACGCGCGGCTGGCGCCCCGAGCTGGCCGTGTTTTCCGAATCATTCTGGCCCTTGGCGCCCGCCGAATTTGCGCAAGTAGCTATTAAAAATGTAGTGATGACGGATGCCCTGATGGCGGCGGTCAGCGGCCTGCCGTCGCCCGCGCCGCTGGCCTTCGTGCTGCCGCTGCCGCCGGCGCCGGCGCTGGATGCCGGCGCCCCCACCGTGGTGCTGGACCGCGTGCAGGACGCCGGCAACGTCGGCTCCATGCTGCGCAGCGCGGCGGCCTTCGGCTTCACGCAGATCGCCGCGCTCACCGGCACGGCGCTGCTGTGGTCGCCCAAGGTGCTGCGCGCCGGCATGGGCGCGCAGTTCGGGCTGCGGCTGGTCGAAGGGCTGACGGCCGATGCGCTGGCCGCGCTGCGCGTGCCCTTGCTGGTGACCAGTTCGCACCAGGGCCAGTGGCTGCACCGCGCCAGCCTGCCCTGGCCCTGTGCCTGGGTGCTGGGGCACGAGGGGCAGGGCGTGCAGCCGGCGCTGGCCGAGCGCGCCGTGCTGGCGCTGCGCATCGCCCAGCCGGGCGGCGAGGAGTCGCTGAACGTGGCGGCGGCGGCCGCGATCTGCCTGCACGCCAGCGCGGTGGCGCGCGCCTGAGGCGCGGCCCAGCGCCCGCCCGCCCGCCGGCCTGAAAAGCCCCGCGAGCGCGGGCCGGTCGAGGCGCCGGAATATAATGGCTGGCTTTGCTCGAAACCGCGTCGCCCGAGCGCATCAAAGCATTCCATCCCCTCTCAGAGAAGCCGTTGCGACGCGCCCCGCGTCCCAGCCGCGCGCCCGGGCGACCGACATCCATCGGAGAACCCCGTGCTTTCGTCTCTCCAGGGAAAATTCCCGCCCGCCATCCTGGCCCTCGCGGACGGCAGTGTCTTCATCGGTCAATCCATTGGTGCCCCCGGCACCACGGTCGGCGAGGTGGTGTTCAACACCGCCATGACCGGCTACCAGGAAATCCTGACCGACCCCAGCTACTGCCGCCAGATCGTCACCCTCACCTACCCGCATATCGGCAACGTCGGTGTCAACGGCGAAGACATCGAATCCAGCCGCGTGCAGGCCGCCGGCCTGGTCATCAAGGACCTGTCGCCGCTGGTCAGCAACTTCCGCGCCGAACGCTCGCTGCCCGATTACCTGAGTGCCGAGGGCACCGTGGCCATCGCCGGCATCGACACCCGCCAGCTGACGCGCCGCTTGCGCACGCACGGCGCGCAGAACGGCGCCATCGTCGGCCTGGCGGCCGGTGAGCAGGCCACGCCCGAGCGCATCGAAGCGGCGATTGCCGCCGCCCGCGCCGCGCCCTCGATGACCGGGCTGGACCTGGCGCGCGTGGTCAGCACCGACCGCGTCTACGAATGGGATCAGACCGAGTGGCGCCTGGGCGCCGGCTTCGGCACCCAGCAGGTGCCGCGCTTTCATGTGGTGGCCTACGACTTCGGCGTCAAGAAGAACATTCTGCGCATGCTGGCCGCGCGCGGCTGCCGCGTCACGGTGGTGCCGGCGCAAACCCCGGCCGCCGAGGTGCTGGCCCAGCGGCCCGACGGCGTGTTCCTGTCCAACGGCCCGGGCGACCCCGAGCCCTGCGACTACGCCATCGCCGCCACGCGCCAGCTGATCGACAGCGGCACGCCGGTGTTCGGCATCTGCCTGGGCCACCAGATCATGGCCCTGGCCAGCGGCGCGCGCACCTACAAGATGAAGTTCGGCCACCATGGCGCCAACCACCCGGTCAAGGACCTGGACGACGGCCGCGTGTCCATCACCAGCCAGAACCACGGCTTCGCGGTGGACGCCGCCAGCCTGCCGGCCAACCTGCGCGCCACGCACCTGAGTCTGTTCGACGGCAGCCTGCAGGGGCTGACCTTCGTCGATCGCCCGGCGTTCTGCTTCCAGGGTCACCCCGAGGCGCTGCCCGGGCCGCACGACGTCGGCTACCTGTTCGATCGCTTCATCGATCACATGGAGCGCGCGGGCGCCCGTGCCGCGCCAGCAGCTATCAGAGAAGGAGTGTCCGCGACATGAAGCTGTACGCCTTCCCCCAGGCCACGCTGGAAAAGGCCATTGCCCGGCGCATGCTCAGCCTGCCGTCGCCGCACCGCGAGTGGTTTGCCGACCGCTGGTCGCAAAAGCCCTACAAGAAGTCCTTCCTGGAACACAAGGCCATGCCCCTGGTCACGCTGCTGGCCAAGGGCAAGACCTGGAGCGACGAGGAGTTCGCCTCCGAACTGGCCGCCTGGGACGCGAAGTTCTACGACGCCGAAGCCGCGGTGCTGCGCCCCATGGTCGAAGGCGACGGCCTGATCCAGCTGATGCAGAAGAACATGCCCGCCGAGCGCCTTCAAGCGCTGCTGACCAAAATCGACACCGACCGCCATGCCTAAGCGTACCGATCTGCAATCCATCCTCATCATCGGCGCCGGCCCGATCGTCATCGGTCAGGCCTGCGAGTTCGACTACTCCGGCGTGCAGGCCTGCAAGGCGCTGCGCGAGGAGGGTTACCGCGTCATCCTGATCAACAGCAACCCGGCGACGATCATGACCGACCCGGCCACGGCCGACGCCACCTACATCGAGCCCATCACCTGGCAGACGGTCGAGAAGATCATCGCCAAGGAGCGCCCCGACGCCATCCTGCCCACCATGGGCGGGCAGACCGCGCTCAACTGCGCGCTCGACCTGTGGCGCCACGGCGTGCTGGCCAAGTACAACGTCGAGCTGATCGGCGCCAAGCCGGAGGCCATCGACAAGGCCGAGGATCGCCTGAAGTTCAAGGACGCCATGACGCGCATTGGCCTGGAGTCGGCGCGCTCGGGGATAGCCCACAGCATGGACGAGGCGTGGGCGGTGCAAAAGCGCGTCGGCTTTCCCACCGTCATCCGCCCCAGCTTCACCCTGGGCGGCACCGGTGGCGGCATCGCCTACAACCCCGAGGAGTTCGAGACCATCTGCAAGCGCGGCCTGGAGGCCTCGCCCACCAGCGAGCTGCTGATCGAGGAGTCGCTGCTGGGCTGGAAGGAGTTCGAGATGGAGGTGATCCGCGACAAGGCGGACAACTGCATCATCATCTGCTCGATCGAGAACCTCGACCCGATGGGCGTGCACACGGGCGACTCGATCACCGTGGCGCCGGCACAGACGCTGACCGACAAGGAATACCAGCTGATGCGCAACGCCAGCCTGGCGGTGCTGCGCGAGATCGGCGTCGACACCGGCGGCTCCAACGTGCAGTTCGCGGTCAACCCGGCCGATGGCCGCATGATCGTGATCGAGATGAACCCGCGCGTGTCGCGTTCCTCGGCGCTGGCCTCCAAGGCCACCGGCTTTCCGATCGCCAAGGTGGCGGCCAAGCTGGCCGTGGGCTACACGCTGGACGAGTTGCGCAACGACATCACCGGCGGCGCCACGCCGGCCAGCTTCGAGCCGACCATCGACTACGTGGTCACCAAGATCCCGCGCTTCGCGTTCGAAAAATTCCCCGCTGCCGACAAGCACCTGACCACGCAGATGAAGAGCGTGGGCGAGGTCATGGCGATCGGCCGCACCTTCCAGGAGTCGTTCCAGAAGGCCTTGCGCGGGCTGGAGGTCGGCGTCGACGGCATGAACGAGAAGACGCAGGACCGCGAGTGGCTCGAGAAGGAGCTGGGCGAGCCCGGCCCGGACCGCATCTGGTTCGTGGGCGATGCCTTCGCGGCCGGCTGGTCGCTGGACGAGGTGCATCAGCTCACAAAAATAGACAAGTGGTTCCTGGTGCAGATCGAGGAGATCGTCAAGATCGAGCTGGAGCTCGACCAGCACACCGAGGCGCACGGCGAGGACGCGCTCGGCATGCTCTCGAAACGGGAGCTGCTGACGCTGAAACAGAAAGGGTTCTCCGACCGGCGCCTGGCCAAGCTGCTGCGCACCACCGACAAGGCCGTGCGCGAGGTGCGGCGCGAGCTGGGGGTGCGCCCGGTGTTCAAGCGCGTGGACACCTGCGCGGCCGAGTTCGCCACCGACACCGCCTACATGTACTCGACCTACGAGGACGAGTGCGAGGCCGAGCCGTCGGACAAGAAGAAGATCATGGTGCTGGGCGGTGGCCCCAACCGCATCGGCCAGGGCATCGAGTTCGACTACTGCTGCGTGCATGCGGCCCTCGCCATGCGCGAGGACGGCTACGAGACCATCATGGTCAACTGCAACCCTGAAACGGTGTCCACCGACTACGACACCTCGGATCGCCTGTACTTCGAGCCGCTGACGCTGGAAGACGTGCTGGAGATCGTCGACAAGGAAAAGCCCACCGGCGTGATCGTGCAGTACGGCGGCCAGACGCCGCTGAAGCTCGCGCTGGGCCTGGAGGCCGAGGGCGTGCCCATCATCGGCACCAGCCCCGACATGATCGACGCCGCCGAGGACCGCGAGCGCTTCCAGCAGTTGCTGCACGAGCTGAACCTGCGCCAGCCGCCCAACGCCACCGCCCGCACCGAGGCCGAGGCGCTGGAGAAGGCCGCCGAACTGGGCTACCCGCTGGTGGTGCGCCCCAGCTACGTGCTGGGCGGCCGCGCCATGGAGATCGTGCACGAGCAGCGCGACCTGGAGCGCTACATGCGCGAAGCCGTGAAGGTCAGCAACGACTCGCCCGTGCTGCTGGACCGCTTCCTGTCGGACGCCATCGAGTGCGACGTCGACGCCGTGCGCGACAGCGCCGGGCGCGTGTACATCGGCGGCGTGATGGAGCACATCGAGCAGGCCGGCGTGCACTCGGGTGATTCGGCCTGCTCGCTGCCGCCGTACTACCTGAAGGCCGCCACCGTGGCCGAACTCAAGCGCCAGACCGCCGCCATGGCACAGGCGCTGAATGTGGTCGGCCTGATGAACGTGCAGTTCGCCATCCAGGAAAAGCCGCAGGCCGATGGCAGCGTGCAGGACGTGATCTACGTGCTCGAGGTCAACCCCCGCGCCAGTCGCACCGTGCCCTTCGTCAGCAAGGCCACCGGCGTGCAGCTGGCCAAGGTGGCCGCGCGCTGCATGGCCGGCCAGACGCTGGACGCGCAAGGTGTTGGCGCCGAAATCACGCCGCCGTACTTCAGCGTCAAGGAGGCGGTGTTCCCCTTCGTCAAGTTCCCGGGCGTCGACACCATCCTGGGCCCCGAGATGAAATCCACCGGCGAGGTGATGGGCGTCGGCAAGACCTTTGGCGAGGCCTACATCAAGGCCCAGATGGGCGCTGGCGAGCGCCTGCCGCGCGCGCTGCGGGCCGACGGCACGCCGGCCGGCAAGGTGTTCCTCACGGTGAAGAACAGCGACAAGCCGCAGGCGGTGCAGATCGCGCGCGAGCTGGTGGCCCTGGGCTTCGGCCTGGTGGCCACGCGCGGCACGGCGCAGGCCATCCGCGACGCCGGCATCGCCTGCGAGACCGTCAACAAGGTCACCGAAGGCCGCCCGCACATCGTCGACATGGTCAAGAACGATGGCATCTCGCTGGTGATCAACACCGTCGAGGAGCGCCGCAACGCCATCACCGACAGCCGCGCCATCCGCACCAGCTCACTGGCCGCGCGCGTGCCGACCATCACCACCATCTTCGGCGCCGAAGCCGCCGTCGAGGGCATGAAGTTCATGGACCGGCTGGGGGTGATTTCGGTGCAGGAGATGCACGCGCAGCTGCCCTGACACCGTCTTGCGCCGGGGAGCGGACGCGGCATAATGGCGCGCAACCCCCAATCACCGCCGAGGCCACGCCCTCGGCGGTTTGCTTTTTGATTCACGACACAGCCATGGCCACCTTTCCCATCACCAAGCGCGGCGCCGAGATGCTCAAGGCCGAGCTGCACCGCCTCAAGACCAAGGACCGCCCCGAGGTCATCAACGCCATTGCCGAGGCGCGTGCCCAGGGCGATCTGAGCGAGAACGCCGAGTACGAGGCCGCCAAGGACCGCCAGGGTTTCATCGAGGGCCGCATCAAGGAGGTCGAGGGCAAGCTGGCCGCCGCCCAGGTCATCGACCCGGCGGCGCTGGACGCCAGCGGGCGCATCGTCTTCGGTGCCACGGTGCAGCTGGAGGACGAGGACAGCGGCGATCAGGTCACCTACCAGATCGTCGGCGAGGACGAGGCCGACCTGAAGCAGGGCCTGATCAACGTCGGCAGCCCGATCGCGCGCGCGCTGATCGGCAAGGAAGAGGGCGATACCGCCGAGGTGCAGGCGCCGGGCGGCGTGCGGCACTACGAGGTGATCGCCGTGCGCTACGTTTGAGCGGCTCGTGCATCATCTGCCCATGCCCGCCTGGCACGAACAAGAAAGCGCTCAGCCGCCGAGGGCCGTCCGATGACCGAACGCCTGGCCCTGTTCGCTGCCGCGCTCTGGTGGGGCACGCTGTCGGCGGTCATCGGCTTCGTGGTGCCGCTGCTGTTCAGGCTGCTGCCCAGCAAGCCGCTGGCCGGCCACGCGGCGGCGGGGCTGTTCACGGCGCAGGCTTGGGTGTCGCTGGGCTGCGGCGCCTTGCTGCTGCTGGTGCTCAGGGGCCGCGCCGGCGCGGGACGAGAGGCGCGTGCCCGCACCACGCTGTCCTTCGTCATGGCCGGCATGCTGCTGGCGCTGCTGATCGAGTTCGCCGTCGCCCCGCGCATCGTGGCGCGCGTCAACCTGCCGCTGTGGCATGGCACGGGCACGGCGATGTTCGCGCTGCAGTGGCTGTGCGCCGCCGTCGTGTTGTGGCGGCTGGGTGGTGAAAGACGGAGTTGAAGCCGATGAGCGCGCAGATCATCGAACTGGAGCTGGACGACTGGGCCCGCGCGCACAGCCGGACGGAGTGGACGGCCGCCGTCGAGGCCGGCAAGGTGCTGTACTTTCCCCGCCTGGGCTTTCAGCTGCGAGACGAGGAGCAGGCCCTGCTGCGCGAGGACATGCTGGCCGCTGGCACCCGCAACGTCAGCCTGGGCGCCGACGGCGTGCTCAAGGGCGCGGGTGGCAGTGCCGCCGAGCAGCAGGCGCTGGCGGCCATGGTCGGGCGCTTTCGCCAGCAGGCGCTGCGGCTGGTCGATGGCCTGCTGCCGGCCTACCGGGGCCTGCTGCGGGTGGCGCCCACCAGCTTTCGGCCGCGCCGGGTGGAAACGCGCGCGCAGTCGGTCCGCGCCGACGACCAGCGCCTGCATGTCGATGCCTTTCCCTCCCGCCCCAACTACGGTGAGCGCATCCTGCGCGTGTTCGCCAACATCAACCCGCACGGCGTGCCGCGCGTGTGGCGCGTGGGCGAGGACTTCGAGACCGTGGCGCGCCAGTTCCTGCCGCGTGCCAAGCCCTATCGCCTTTGGCAGGCCAGGGTGCTCAACGCGCTGCACGTCACCAAGTCGCTGCGCAGCGAATACGACCACCTGATGCTGCAACTGCACGACCTGATGAAGCAGGACGACCCGTACCAGAAGAACGGTGCTCAGGTCACCATGCCGTTTGCCGCCGGCAGCGCGTGGGTGTGCTTTTCCGACCAGGCCACGCACGCGGTGATGAGCGGTCAGTTCATGGTCGAGCAGACCCTGCACCTGCCGCCGGGGCGCGAAGCCAACCCGCAGGCCAGCCCGCTGGCCATCCTCACGCGCCTGCGGGGGCGGCCGCTGGTGGGCGTCGGGGCGGGCACGCCGCGCTGATCAGGGAGCTATTATTTATGTAGCTGCTGGCGCGCGCTGGACGGGCGCTGGAGCTCCAAATGAATCAGAATTCAGGCGGCAGCGTCGGTACCGCTTCAGGCCTGCCAGGCGTCGGCCACCCACAGCGCCGGCTTGATGAAGGCAAAGCGCTTGTTGCGCTTGCCCTCCAGCGCGTCGGGCGGGTTGACCTCGCCGTGAAAGATGACGATGCGCGCCCCCGGCGGCACGACCGGCGCCTTCCAGTAATTGCTGGGCCAGGTCGGGATGCTGTGGTACTTGAAGCTGGGGCACCACGCCGCGGGCCAGTACTTCAGCTTGCCCTGCCGGTGCAGGAAGTGCGACAGGAAGTCCTGCTCGTTGCGGTATTGCCGAGGCACTTCGTCCATGTGGCCGCGAAAGTACGCCAGCGCGTCGGCGTGCGCGCCCAGCTCGAAGCGGTACACCGACGAGTTGCCCACCACGCGCTCGCCAAAGCGCCAAAAGCGCGGGTAGTCGTGGATGATGAGGAACTCGCCCGGCTGGGTGAAGAAGTCGTCCAGCGGGCCGACGATGACCACGTCCAGGTCCAGGAACAGGGCGGTGCCGCGCAGGCCGTGCAGGTCGGCCTCGAAGGTGGTGAGCTTCTTCCAGGCGCCGTCGCGCTGGCCGGGCTTGAGCTGCAGGTTCAGCGGCGGGATCGGCAGGCAGCGCACTTCGGGGCGGATGCCGCTGGCGTCGTCGGTCAGGCAGATGAAGGCGAAATCGCCCGACAGGTGGCGGCGCACCATGCCGTACAGGCGGTTGACGTACTCGGGGCCGTACTTGGTGCCCCATTTCATGCACAGGATATGGCGTTGGCGGTTGTCGGACATGCGCAAGCAGCTATCAAAAATGTAGTTTCTCGCCATCAGAGGTTGAGAGTTTTTTGTTCTTGCCCGAAAGGCGCGTCAAAACGCCGCTGATCTAGGCGCAAAGCGCAGCCATGGCTCGGGCCATGGCGAGCATTTGCAACGACGAGCAGCGGTGTTTTGGCGTGCAAGGCGGGCATGGGCAAAAGACTCTCAACCTCTCAGTCGGCGCGCCCTTTCTTGACCGATTTCTGCTTCGGCTGCACCCGTTTCACCTTGCCGCCGGGCGTCAGGCGCTGGTTGCCCAGCACGCGCACCACCTTGACCTCGGGCCGCTGGCCGCCGCGCTTGCTGTGCTTGAGGACCTTGACATCCTTGGGGCCGGGCCGGCGGTCTTCGTCCACCGCCCTTTCCTTGGCCGGCTTGGGCCGCCACAGCACCAGCAGCTTGCCGATGTGCTGGATGGGCGCGGCGTTCAGCTGCTCGGCCAGTTGCTGGAACACGGCCTCGCGCGCGGCGCGGTCGTCGCCCAGCACGCGGATCTTGATCAGGCCGTGGGCGTTCAGCGCCGCGTCGGTCTCCTTGACGACGGCCGGCGTCAGGCCGTCGGCGCCGATCATGACCACGGGGTCCAGGTGGTGCGCCTCGGCACGGTGCGCCTTGCGTTCGGCGGGGGTGAGTTCAATGTGCGGCATGGGCCGTATTATCCCGCCAGCATGAAAGTCAAGACCAAGAGCAAGAAGGTCAACAAGGCCTGGCTGGCCGACCACCTGAACGATCCCTACGTCAAGCTGGCGCAAAAGGAGGGCTACCGCGCGCGCGCCGCCTACAAGCTGAAGGAAATCGACGAGGTGCTGGGGCTGATCCGCCCCGGCATGCGCGTGGTCGACCTGGGCAGTGCCCCCGGCGCCTGGAGCCAGTACCTGCGCCGGCGCATGGCGCCCGCGGGCGCGGCGGCGGGGGCGCTGGACGGCACCCTGGTGGCGCTGGACATCCTGCCGATGGAGCCGGTCGAGGGCGTCACGTTCCTGCAGGGCGACTTTCGCGACGACGAGGTGCTGGCGCGGCTGACCGAAGTCGTCGGTGGCCAGCCGCTGGATCTGGTGGTGTCCGACATGGCGCCCAACCTGTCGGGCATCGAGTCCAGCGACTCGGCGCGCATCGCCCACCTGGTGGAGCTGGCGCTGGAGTTTGCGCAAAACCACCTCAAGCCCGAGGGGGCGCTGGTGGTCAAGCTGTTCCACGGCAGCGGTTACAGCCAGCTGGTCAAGCTGTTCAAGCAGCACTTCAAGCTGGTCAAGCCGGTCAAGCCCAAGGCTTCGCGCGACCGCTCGGCCGAGACTTTTCTGGTCGGCATCGGCTTGAAACAGACGTCCCCGGCGGATTGACGCGCGTCAATTTGCGCCGCTTCGCGCCCGGATGGCGCGGGTTTGGGGCCGGATGCCGGCACAAATACGGATTTTGGGCGCAAGGCTACCGTGGCACGCGGGCCCTCAGGATGGGTTGAAATGCCTAAAATGACCCGCATGTGTCCGGCATCGCCGGAATGACCGACTGGAGCGCAAGGCCTTGAAAAACGAATGGTTCTCGAAGATCGCCATCTGGATGGTGATCGCCATGGTGCTGTTCACTGTGTTCAAACAGTTTGACGGCGGCCGCATGGCCAGTGCCAACCACATGGCCTACTCCGACTTCCTGGACGAAGTGCGCAACAACCGCGTCAAGCAGGCCACCATCCAGGAAGGGCAGGGCGGCACCGACATCGTGGCCGTGATGAACGACGACCGGCGCGTGCGCACCCAGGCCACCTACCTGGATCGCGGGCTGGTGGGCGATCTGATCAACCACAACGTCAAGTTCGACGTCAAGCCGCGCGAGGAAGGCTCGCTGCTGATGACCCTGCTGGTCAGCTGGGGCCCCATGCTGCTGCTGATCGGGGTGTGGATCTACTTCATGCGCCAGATGCAGGGCGGCGGCAAGGGCGGGGCGTTCAGCTTCGGCAAGTCCAAGGCACGCATGCTGGACGAGAACAACAACAGCGTCACCTTCGCCGACGTGGCCGGCTGCGACGAGGCCAAGGAAGAGGTCAAGGAAGTGGTGGACTTCCTGAAGGACCCGCAGAAATTCCAGAAGCTCGGCGGTCGCATCCCGCGCGGCCTGCTGCTGGTCGGCCCGCCCGGCACTGGCAAGACGCTGCTGGCCAAGTCGATCGCGGGCGAAGCCAAGGTGCCGTTCTTCAGCATCTCGGGCTCGGACTTCGTCGAGATGTTCGTCGGCGTGGGCGCGGCGCGCGTGCGCGACATGTTCGAGAACGCCAAGAAGAACGCCCCCTGCATCATCTTCATCGACGAGATCGACGCCGTCGGCCGTCAGCGTGGCGCCGGTTTGGGCGGTGGCAATGATGAACGCGAGCAGACGCTCAACCAGATGCTGGTCGAGATGGATGGCTTCGAGACCAACCTGGGCGTGATCGTCGTGGCCGCCACCAACCGCCCCGACATCCTCGACGCCGCGCTGCTGCGCCCGGGCCGCTTCGACCGTCAGGTCTATGTCACGCTGCCTGATATCCGCGGCCGCGAGCAGATCCTGAACGTGCACATGCGCAAGATCCCGATCGGGCAGGACGTCAGCCCGGCCATCATCGCCCGCGGCACGCCCGGCATGAGCGGGGCCGACCTGGCCAACCTGTGCAACGAGGCCGCGCTGATGGCCGCGCGCCGCAACGCGCGCGTGGTCGAGATGCAGGACTTCGAGCGCGCCAAGGACAAGATCCTGATGGGCCCCGAGCGCAAGAGCATGGTCATGCCCGAGGAAGAGCGCCGCAACACGGCCTACCACGAGTCGGGCCACGCGCTGATCGGCAAGCTGCTGCCCAAGTGCGACCCGGTGCACAAGGTCACCATCATTCCGCGCGGCCGCGCCCTGGGCGTGACCATGAGCCTGCCCGAGAACGACCGCTACAGCTACGACAAGCACTACATGCTGAACCAGATCAGCATGCTGTTTGGCGGGCGCATCGCTGAGGAAGTGTTCATGAACCAGATGACCACCGGCGCCAGCAACGACTTCGAGCGCGCCACCCAGATCGCGCGCGACATGGTGATGCGCTACGGCATGAGCGAGGCCATGGGCCCCATGGTGTACGCCGAGAACGAGGGCGAGGTGTTCCTGGGCCGCAGCGTCACCAAGACCACCAATATCTCGGAGGAGACCATGCAGAAGGTCGACGCCGAGGTGCGCCGCATCATCGACGAGCAGTACGCGCTGGCGCGCCGGCTGATCGAGGAGAACCAGGACAAGATGCACGCCATGGCCAAGGCGCTGCTGGACTGGGAAACCATCGACGGCGAGCAGCTGGACGACATCATGGCCGGCCGGGACCCGCGCCCGCCCAAGGACTGGACGCCGCGCACCCCACCCACCGGCGGCCCCAGCGGCGGCACCCCCGCCGAAGCCAAGCCGGCCGAGCCGGCGCCGACGGCGGCCTGAGCAACCGCTCAGAACAGCCGGACGCGAAGGGCGCGAAAGCGGCGCGAAGAGCGCGAAAGAATGACCATTTGATTTTTGTCGCTTTCGCGTCCTTCGCGTTTTCCCTGCGTCCTTCGCGTCCGGTAATCAACTGGGCCAGCGCATGATCTGGCAAACCACCCGCTTCGCCATCGACCTGGGCCAGCCCCGGGTGATGGGCATCGTCAACGTCACGCCCGATTCATTTGCCGACGGCGGCGCGCATGCCGACACCGATTCGGCGCTGCGCCACTGCGAGCGCCTGCTGGCCGAGGGCGCGGACATGCTCGACATCGGCGGCGAGTCCACCCGCCCCGGCAGCCCCCCGCTGCCGCTGGCCGATGAGCTGGCGCGCGTGCTGCCGGTGCTGCGCGGCGCCTTGCAGTTGGGCGTGCCGGTGTCGGTCGATACCTACAAGCCCGAGGTGATGCAGGCCGCGCTGGACCTGGGCGCCGACATCGTCAACGACGTCTGGGCGCTGCGCCAGCCGGGCGCCACCGCCGTGGTGGCGCGCCACCCGTCCTGCGGCGTCTGCCTGATGCACATGCACGGCGACCCAGCCACCATGCAAAACGCGCCAATGACTGGCGACGCGGTGCCGCAGGTGCTGCAATTTCTAGAGCTGCGCGCGCAGGCCCTGCAAGCGCTGGGGGTCGAAAAGCACCGCATCGTGCTGGATCCCGGCATTGGCTTCGGCAAGACCGTGGCGCAGAACTTCAGCCTGTTGGCGCGCCAGCGCGAACTGCTGGCGGCCGGCTGGCCGCTGCTGGTCGGCTGGTCGCGCAAGTCCAGCATCGGCGCCGCCCTGCGGGGCGACGCGCCGGCCCCGCCGCCGCCCGCCGAGCGCGTGATCGGCAGCGTGGCGGCGGCCCTGCTGGCGGTCGAGCGCGGCGCGCGCATCGTGCGCGTGCACGACGTGCGCGAGACCGTGCAGGCGTTGGCGGTCTGGCGACAGGCCCGGAAAGACTACTAAAATAATAGCTGTTCGCGCTTGTCCCGCAAGGGCGTGATGCGCATTGAATCACCAGGAGGGCGTTCGATCCATGACCCGACAGTATTTCGGCACCGACGGCATCCGTGGCACCGTGGGCCAGGCGCCCATCACGCCCGACTTCGCGCTGCGCCTGGGCCATGCGGTCGGGCGCGTGCTGCGGCGCGCCCAGCCCGACGCCACGGTGCTGATCGGCAAGGACACGCGCATTTCGGGCTACATGCTGGAAAGCGCGCTCGAATCGGGCTTCAACTCGGCCGGCGTGGACGTGGTGCTGCTCGGCCCGGTGCCGACGCCGGCGGTGGCCTACCTGACACGGGCCCAGCGCGCCGCGCTGGGGGTGGTGATCAGCGCCAGCCACAACGCCTATCCCGACAACGGCATCAAGTTCTTCAGCGCCCGCGGCACCAAGCTGCCCGACGACTGGGAGCGCGAGGTCGAGGCCATGCTGGCCGAGCCGCCGCAATGGGTGATCGCCGCCGCCCTGGGCCGCGCGCGCCGGCTGGACGACGCGGCCGGCCGCTACATCGAGTTCTGCAAGAGCAGCTTCAGCAACGAGCTGAGCCTGCGCGGGCTGAAGATCGTGGTCGACGCCGCCCATGGCGCGGCCTACCAGATCGCGCCCAAGGTGTTCCATGAGCTGGGCGCCGACGTGGTGGCCATCGGCTGCGCCCCCGACGGCCTGAACATCAACGACGGTGTCGGCGCCACCCACCCCGAGGCGCTGGTGCGCGCCGTCGCCGAGCACGGCGCCGACTACGGCATCGCGCTGGACGGCGACGCCGATCGCCTGCAGGTGGTGGACGCGGCCGGCCGCCTGTTCAATGGCGACGAATTGCTGTATGTGCTGGCCATCGACCGGCTGGCGCGCGACGCCGCCCTGCGCGGTGCCGGAGCGGCGCGCCACCCGGCGCTGGCCGGCGTGGTCGGCACGCTGATGACCAACCTGGCGGTGGAGCAGGCGCTGCGCGCGCGCGGCTTCGATTTCGTGCGCGCCAAGGTTGGCGATCGCTACGTGCTCGAAGAGCTGGTGCAGCGCGGCTGGATCCTGGGCGGCGAGGGCTCGGGCCACCTGCTGGTGCTGGACAAGCACACCACCGGCGACGGCCTGATCTCCGCCCTGCAGGTGCTGCAGGCCTGTGCCCAGCAGGGCCGCACCCTGGCCGAGATGCTGGCCGAGGTGCCGCTGTTCCCCCAGGTGCTGATCAACGTGCGCCTGCAGCCGGGTGCCGACTGGCGCGCCAACACGCGCCTGGCGGCCGAGCAGCAGGCGGTGGCCGCCGAGCTGGGCGACAGCGGCCGTCTGCTGATCCGCGCCAGCGGCACCGAGCCGCTGCTGCGCGTGATGGTCGAGGCGGTCGATGCCGCCCAGGCCCAGCGCTGCGCCGAACGCCTGGCGGCCGCCACCGCCGGCTGAGTGAGTATTAAATTGATAGCTGCTCGCGCTTGATGGACAAGCGCGAATACAGCATTTTTTTACCTTTCGCGTTCTTCGCGCCTTCTTCGCGCGCTTCGCGTCCGGCTGTTCGACTTCAGGCCGCCCTTGAAGGCGCACTGCGATACGCCACCGGCGTCTCCGGCACCGGGTAGCCGGCCGCGCCAAAGGTCTCGACGATGGCCTTGTGGGTGTCGAAATACACCTGCCAGTAGTGGTCGGTGTGCGTGTAGGGGCGCACGCACAGCTTGGGGCCTTCGGGCGTGAACTCCAGGATCTCCACGTCCGGCGCCGGCTCGGCCACCACGTTGGGGATGGCGGCGATCACCGGCTTCAGGCGCGCGATGGCGTCCAGCGGGTCCACGCTGTGGGCCACCTTGGCCACGCAGTCCACGCGGCGCACCGGCAGGGCGCTGAAGTTCTGGATGTTGTCACCGAAGATCTTGCCGTTGCCGATCACGGTCATCACGTTGTCGGGCGTCACCAGGGTGGTGGCGAACAGGCCCAGTTCCTTGACGGTGCCGGTCACGCCGCCGGCGCAGATGAAGTCGCCCACCTTGTACGGCCGCAGCACCTGCATGAAGACGCCGGCGGCGAAGTTGCCCAGCATGCCACTCCAGGCCGCGCCGATGGCCAGGCCGGCGCCGGCCAGCAGGGCGGCGAACGAGGTGGTCTTGACGCCGAAGATGTCCAGGATCGCCAGGATCAGGACGATGTTCAGCAGCACCGAGGTGATCGACTTCAGGTAGTGCGCCAGCGTGGTGTCGATCTTGCCGCCGCGCTCGAAAATCTTGCCCATCAGGCCGACGGCCAGTCCGATCAGCCAGCGGCCGACGATCCAGGCGACGATGGCGGTCAGCAGCTTGAGGCCGAATTCGGCCCCCTGCGTGGTGATGAAATGCAGGATGTCCTGGGTGTTCATGGCGGTGCTCGAAGTGAAAGTACGGGGACAGGGCGACTGTGCCACGGCCGGGCCGCCTGAGCCGAAGCCGGGCCGATGTCCCGTGACGCAAGTCACGCCGACGTCGCGCAGGCAGGCCATGGCCGCCCGACGCGGCCGGGTGCCACGGCCTTGGCGGGGCGCCAGCGGTGATACCCTCGACCCATCTTGAAACGCCAGCCCCCCACCTTCAGCGAAGTCAACCTGTCCGAACACGACGGCGTGCGCTATCTGCACCTGGGCACCGAATGGGTGCAGGGCTCGATGCGCATCGACGCGCCGTTCGAGCTCGACCTGGATTACGTGCAGCGCATGATGGCCTGGCTGCTGTTCGTGCCGGAAGGCAGCGTGGCCGGGCGCCACGCCATGCAGCTGGGCCTGGGGGCGGGGGCCATCACCAAGTTCAGCTACAAGAAGCTGCGCATGACCTGCACGGCGGTGGAGATCAACCCGCGCGTGGCCGACGTCTGCCGCGCCTGGCTCAAGCTGCCGCCCGACGACGAGCGGCTGCGCGTGGTGATCGCCGACGCCGCAGAGGAAATCCGGCGCGACGAGTGGCTGGGCACGGTCGACGCGCTGTCGGTCGACCTGTACGACGACGAGGCCGCCGCCCCGGTGCTGGATTCGGCCGACTTCTACGCCGACTGCCGCCGCCTGCTGAGCGACGACGGCTGCATGACGGTCAACCTGTTCGGCCGCTCCAGCCGCTTCGAGCGCAGCCTGGCGTCGATCACCGAGGCGTTTGGCGCCCAGGCGGTATGGGCCTTCAAGGCCACGCGCGAAGGCAACACCGTGGTGTTGGCGCAGCGCAACGCGCAGCGGCCCAAGCGGCCGCTGCTGCACGAGCGGGCCGAGCGGATCGAGGCGCGCTGGGGCCTGCCGGCGCGCAAGTGGCTGAAGGTTTTCAAGGCGATCGAGAAATGAAGCGTTCCACCCGTCCCGCCCCCTTGAGCCCGGTCGACAGCTACCGCGGCCCGGTGCACTGGCGCCTGCTGCTGGACTGGCTGCGCGAGGACGGCGTCATCAGCGCCGCCGAGGCCATCCGCGTCACTGCCCGCTGCGCCCAGGCCGAAAGCGCGCAGCACGCCCTGGTGCGGCTGGCGGCGGTCGGCATCACGCGCGCCGAAGACGGCGCCGCCATGGACGTCGAGGCCCTGACGCGCTACTTGGCCGACCGCGCCGGCCTGGCCTACCTGCGCATCGACCCGCTGCGCGTGGACGCCGGCAAGGTGTCCGAGACCATGAGTGCCAGCTACGCCGAGCGCCACAAGGTGCTGCCGGTGCAGGTCACCCCCAGCGAGGTGGTGGTGGCCACCAGCGAACCCTTCATCGACGACTGGCTGGCCGAGGTCGAGCGCCAGTCGCGCCGCCAGGTGCGGCGCGTGGTGGCCAACCCGCTGGACATCAAGCGCTACACGGCCGAGTTCTTCGCCCTGGCCAGGTCGGTGCGCGTGGCGCAGAAGCAGGGCAGCGGCGGCAGCGCCGCCACCAGCTTCGAGCAGCTGGTCGAGCTGGGCCGCGCGGGCCGCCAGCTGGACGCCAACGACCAGGGCGTGATCCAGGTGGTGGACTGGCTGTGGCAGTACGCGTTCGACCAGCGCGCCAGCGACATCCACCTGGAGCCACGGCGCGATCAGGGCGTGATCCGCTTTCGCATCGACGGCGTGCTGCACCCGGTCTACCAGGTGCCGGCCGGGGTGATGAACGCCATCACCGCGCGCATCAAGCTGCTGGGCCGCATGGACGTGGTCGAGCGCCGTCGGCCGCAGGACGGCCGCATCAAGACGCGCAACCCGGGCGGGGAGGAAATCGAGATGCGCCTGTCCACCCTGCCCACGGCGTTCGGCGAAAAGCTGGTGATGCGCATCTTCGACCCCGACACGGCGGTCAAGGACCTGGCGGCGCTGGGCTTCACCCCGCACGACGCGCAGCGCTGGGAGGCGCTGGTGCAACGGCCGCACGGCATCGTCCTGGTGACCGGCCCCACCGGCTCGGGCAAGACCACCACGCTGTATTCCACCCTGCGCCGCGTGGCCACCGAAGAGGTCAACGTCAGCACCATCGAGGACCCGATCGAACGCATCGATCCGGCGCTCAACCAGACCCAGGTGCAGCCGCAGCTGGACTTCAGCTTCGCCGAGGGCGTGCGCGCGCTGATGCGCCAGGACCCGGACATCATCATGATCGGCGAGATCCGCGACCTGGAAACCGCCGAGATGGCGGTGCAGGCGGCGCTCACCGGCCACCTGGTGTTCAGCACGCTGCACACCAACGACGCGCCCTCGGCGCTGACGCGCCTGATGGAGCTGGGCGTGCCGCCCTACCTGCTGTCGGCCACCATCCTGGGCGTGCTGGCGCAGCGCCTGGTGCGCACCCTGTGCCCGCACTGCCGGCAGCCGGACGAGCAGGGCCCGTACGGGCTGCTGTCCGAGGTCATCCAGCCCTGGAAAATCAACGCCGCCGACTACCGCCCGTACAGGCCGGTCGGCTGCACCGACTGCCGGATGACGGGTTTTCGGGGCCGCACGGGCATCTACGAGCTGCTCACCGTCACCGAGGCCTTCAAGGCGCGGGTGCGCGCCGACGTCGACCCTTCGGCGCTGCGCCAGCAGGCGATCGCCGACGGCATGCGCCCGCTGCGGCTGGCCGGCGCCCTGCGCGCCGCCGAAGGCCTGACCACGCTCGAAGAAGTGATCGCCGCCACGCCGCCGCTGGACCCGGGCCATCACCCCTGAATGGCAGGCCGTTTTGGCACGTGGCGCCCGACTGATCGGCGCCAGCAGCTATCAAGTTGATAGTTTTCACCAAGGCCCACCGGCCCGTGACAGGCCGCGCGCCCGCCAGTGTCGACCCCGGGTAATCCCTGGGGCCGAGTAGGTGAAATCCACATCGACCGGCCTCGATGCGCTGGTGACAATGCCGCTTGGGTATTGCACTCGAGGAGATCATTCGTGCGCATCAAGAGTCAGAAGGACTTCTTTGCCGGCCTGCTGTACGTGGTCATCGGCGGCGGCTTCGCCATCGGCGCCACCAACTACACCGTCGGCAACGCCGCCCGCATGGGGCCGGGCTACTTTCCCTTGCTGGTGGGCATCCTGCTCGCCATCCTGGGCGCCATCATCGTCGTCAAGTCCCTGGTGGTCGAGACACCCGACGGCGACAAAATCGGCAAGTGGGCCTGGAAGCCGCTGATCTTCATCATCCTGGCCAACTTCCTGTTCGGCATCCTGCTGGGGGGGGTGCCCTCGCTGGGCATCCCGTCGCTGGGGGTGATCGTCGGCATCATCGTCATCACCCTGGTGGCGGCCAAGGCCGGGCCCGAGTTCAATCTCAAGGAGGTGATCATTCTGGCCATCATTCTGGCCGTCGGCAGCTGGGTGGTCTTCATCTGGGGCCTGAACCTGCAGATGCAGGTCTGGCCAAGCTTCATCTCGGGTTGAGCGGCAGGAGACACCCACCATGGATCTGATCAACAACCTCGCACTGGGCTTCAGCGTCGCCTTCACGCTGCAGAACCTGATGTACGCCTTCGTCGGCTGCCTGCTGGGCACGCTGATCGGCGTGTTGCCGGGCGTGGGGCCCGTGGCCACCATCGCCATGCTGCTGCCCACCACCTACGCGCTGCCGCCGGTGGCGGCGCTCATCATGCTGGCCGGCATCTACTACGGCGCGCAGTACGGCGGCTCGACCACCGCCATCCTGGTCAACCTGCCGGGCGAGGCCTCCTCGGTGGTGACGGTGATCGACGGCCACCAGATGGCGCGCCGGGGCCGTGCCGGGCCGGCGCTGGCCTCGGCCGCCATAGGCTCGTTTCTGGCGGGCTGTTTCGGCACCCTGGTGCTGGCCGGCTTTGCCGTGCCGCTGACCGAGGTGGCCTTCAAGTTCGGCCCGGCCGAATACTTCTCGCTCATGGTGCTGGGCCTGATCGGCGCCGTGGTGCTGGCCTCGGGCTCGCTGGTCAAGGCCATCGGGATGATCGTGCTGGGCCTGCTGCTTGGCCTGGTGGGCACCGACGTCAACTCGGGCGTGGCGCGCTACAGCTTCGACATCCCCGAGCTGACTGACGGTATCGGCTTCATCGCCATCGCCATGGGTGTGTTCGGCTACGGCGAGATCATCGCCAACCTGGGGCAGGCCCAGGGCAAGCGCGAGGTGTTCGACGTCAAGCTGCAACACCTGTACCCGACCAAGGAAGACTGGAAGCTGATGACGCCCTCCATCGTGCGCGGCACGCTGCTGGGCTCGGCGCTGGGCATCCTGCCGGGTGGCGGCGCGGTGCTGTCGGCCTTCGCGGCCTACACGATAGAGAAGAAGACCAAGCTCAAGCCCGGCGAGGTGCCCTTTGGCAAGGGCAACATCCGCGGCGTGGCGGCGCCCGAATCGGCCAACAATGCCGGTTCGCAGACCTCCTTCATCCCGCTGTTGACGCTGGGCATCCCGCCCAACGCCGTGATGGCGCTGATGGTGGGGGCCATGACCATCCACAACATCCAGCCCGGCCCGCAGGTGATGACCAGCAACCCCGACCTGTTCTGGGGCCTGATCGCCTCGATGTGGATCGGCAACGCCATGCTGATCATCCTGAACCTGCCGCTGATCGGCCTGTGGATCAAGCTGCTCACCGTGCCCTACCGCTGGCTGTTCCCGGCCATCGTGCTGTTCTGCGCCATCGGCGTGTACACCACCAACAACAACACCTGGGACATCTGGATCATGGGCTGGTTCGGCATCATCGGCTACATCTTCCACAAGCTGGCGATGGAGCCCGCGCCCCTGCTGCTGGGCCTGATCCTGGGCCCCATGATGGAAGAAAACCTGCGCCGCGCGCTGCTGCTGTCGCGCGGTGACTGGGGCATCCTGGTCACGCGCCCGCTGTCGGCCACCCTGCTGGCACTGGCGGCGGCGCTGCTGGTGATCGTGCTGCTGCCGGCGATCAAGCGCAGCCGCGAGGAAGCCTTCGTCGAAGACTGACGCCCGCGCGCCCGGCGCGGCAGGCAAAACGGCACCCGCGGGTGCCGTTTTGCTTGGCGCGGGCGGCGCCGGCCCCCGGCTCCGACACAATGTGCGGGTCGATCCGCGTTTTCATTTCACCCGCATGCCCACCGCGCACCCCCTGAGAGCCGAGCTGCACCACGAGCTGCACGCCCGCCCGCCCGAGGCGCTGACGGCGCCGCTGGCCATCACGCACTGCGTGATCTGGGCCGACGCCGCCGCGCGCGAACGCAGCCGCGCCCACCTGGCCGCGCTGCTGGCCGCCACCGGCCTGCCGGCGCCACCGGCGGGTGCCAACTTTCATCGCGCCCAGCTGCCCGGGCTGGTGCTGCGCTGGGAGGTGCACACCGAATTCGTCGCCTGGACCTTTCTGCGCCCCATGGCGGCCGCCGACGTGCGGGCCCTGCAGGCCGGCGCGCCGCCCGCCGATGCCGCCGGCGTGCCGCCCGACTGGCTGGCCAGCCTGCCGGGCGAATGCCTGACCCAGCTGCGCCTGTGGGCGGTGCCGCGCGAGGCCATCGACGGGCCGGCGGCGGTGCGCGCGCTGTTCGACCCCGGCAGCGTCACCGGCTCCACCGTCATCAGCCACAGCTCCGACCTGCACACCGACATGCAGCTGCACGACGACGGCAGCATCCGCATGCTGGTGCTGGTGGGCGAGCGCGCGCCGGGCCGAGTGACGCCGCGCCGCCTGGGCCGGCTGGTGCAGCGCCTGCTGGACATCGAGACCTACCGCATGGCGGCGCTGATGGGCCTGCCGGCGGCGCGCCAGTCGGTGGCCTGGCTGGCCAGCGGCGAGGCCGAGCTGTCCCGCCTGGCGCAGGCCGTGCAGCAGGCCGAGCGCGACGACGAGCCAGCGCTGCTGGACCACCTGACCCGCCTGGCCGCCCAGCTGGAAAGCCATTACGCCGCCACGCACACGCGCTTTTCGGCCAGCGCGGCCTACTTCAGCCTGCTGGAGCAGCGGCTGGCCGACATCGCCGAAGCCCGCATCGAGGGCATGCAGTCGCTGCACGACTTCATGCAGCGGCGCCTGATGCCGGCCATGCACACCTGCCGCTCGGCCGAGCGGCGCCAGGCCGCGCTGTCGGCGCGCATCGAGCGCGTCAGCGGCCTGCTGCGCACCCGCGTCGAGGTCGAGCAGCAGCAGTCCAGCCGCGAACTGCTGGCCGGCATGAACCAGCGCCAGGAGCTGCAGCTGAAGCTGCAATCGACGGTCGAAGGCCTGTCGGTGGCGGCCATCTCCTACTACGTGCTGGGCCTGCTGGGCTACCTGCTCAAGGGCGCGCAGCGCGTCGGCTGGCCGTTCAGCGCCGAGGCCAGCATCGCCGGCGCGGTGCCGCTGGTGGTGCTGGCCGTGTGGTGGTCGATGCGGCGGCTGCACCACCGCATCGTCGGGCACGGCGCCGCCCCGGCCAGCCGGAAAGCGCCTTGACGAACTCCATATCAAAACCGGCTTCGGCGCCCGCCAGTCAAGCGCCAGCAGCTCCTGACAAGATAGCAACCGGGCTGCTGATGGCGGCCCTGGGCGCCATCGGCTTCAGCGGCAAGGCGATCATCGTCAAGCTGGCCTACCGCTGGGGCGTCGATCCGATCACGCTGCTGATGTACCGCATGCTGATGGCGCTGCCGTTCTTCCTGCTGATGGCCTGGTGGGGCGGACGCGGGCGGGCCCGGCTGGCGCGCCACGAGCGCTGGGCCGTGCTGGGCCTGGGCATCTGCGGCTACTACCTGGCCAGCATGTTCGACTTCATCGGCCTGCAGTACATCACCGCCAGCCTGGAGCGGCTGATCCTGTACCTCACCCCCACGCTGGTGCTGCTGTGCGGCTGGGCCCTGCGCGGGCGCCGCATCACGGCCGGGCAACTGCTGGCCACGGCGGTGGGCTACGGCGGCGCGCTGCTGGTGTTCGGCGTCGAATGGCGCGACGCGCCGGGCGGCGCCACCGCCTGGGGCGCGTTCTGGGTGTTCCTGTCGGCGGCCTCGTACGCGCTGTACCTGTTCTTCAGCGGCGAATTCGTGGCGCGCATCGGCAGCCTGCGCCTGGTGGGGCTGGCCTCAACGGTGGCCAGCGTCTGCTGCATCGCGCATTTCCTGGTGGTCAACCCCTGGCAGGCGGCGCAGGTGGCCACTCCGGTGCTGTGGCTGTCGCTGCTCAACTCGACCCTGTGCACGGCGCTGCCGGTGCTGCTGGTGATGATGGGGGTCGAGCGCATCGGCGCCGGCCTGGCCGCCCAGGTGGGCATGATCGGGCCCCTGTCGACCATCGTCATGGGCATCGCCCTGCTGGGCGAGCCCTTCACGCCCGGGTTGGCGGCCGGCACGGCACTGGTGGTGGCGGGCATCTTTCTGTTCGGGCGCGCCGGGCGCTCGCTCGGGTAGGCTGGCGTTGAATGGATGACGAAATGACCCGTGCTGCCGGGTGATTCCATCCGTCATGCGCCGAAGGCGCGTCATCGAGGCGCAAGCGAGATCATTTCGTCATCCGACCATCACTGAAGGAGAAATCACCATGGATCTGGGCATTGCAGGCAAGTGGGCGCTGGTGTGCGGCGCCAGCAAGGGGCTGGGCCTGGGCTGCGCGCGGGCGCTGGCGGGCGAGGGCGTGAACGTGCTGATGGTGGCCCGCGGCGAACCGGCGCTGGCCGCCGCTGCTGCAAAAATAATAGCTTCTGACGCAGGCCAGGCGGGCGCCAGCGTTGAATATGTGGCACAGGACATCACCACGCCGGAAGGCCGTGCGGCCGTGTTCGCGCGCCGCGCCGACTTCGACATCGTGGTCACCAATGCCGGCGGGCCGCCCACCGGCGACTTTCGCGACTGGGACCGCGACGCCTGGATCAAGGCGCTGGACGCCAACATGCTGACGCCCATCGAGCTGATCCGCGCCACGCTGGACGGCATGCTGGCGCGCGGCTTCGGGCGCATCGTCAACATCACCTCCAGCGCGGTGAAGGCGCCGATCGACATCCTGGGCCTGTCCAACGGCGCGCGCTCGGGGCTGACGGGCTTCGTCGCCGGGCTGGCGCGCAACCCGCGGATCGCCGCCCGCGGCGTGACCGTCAACAACCTGCTGCCCGGCAAGTTCGACACCGACCGCCTGGCCGCCACCTTCCAGGGCGCCGCGCTCAAGAGCGGCCAGCCGCTGGAGGCGGTGCGCGCCGCGCAGCAGGCGCAGGTGCCGGCGCGCCGCTTCGGCAATCCGGACGAATTTGGCGCCATCTGCGCCTTTCTGTGCAGCCAGCAGGCGGGCTACATCACGGGCCAGAATATCCTGCCCGATGGCGGTGCCTACCCCGGCACCTTTTGACCGACCACCGGCGCTGGGCGCCTGTTCCGAGCTTTCCGCATGACCGCAGTTGCCTGCATCGCCCCCGGCGGCGATGACTTCATCGAGAACATCACCTTTGACGAGCTGAGCCTCGGCCAGTGCGCGCGCCTGGTGCGCACGCTCAGCCAGGCCGACATCCAGGCCTTCGCCGCCGTCTCGGGCGACACCAACCCGGCCCACCTGGACCCGGTGTACGCCGACGCCACGCTGTTCCAGGGCGTCATCGCCCACGGCATGTGGGGCGGCGCGCTGATCTCGGCCGTGCTGGGCACCCAGCTGCCCGGCCCCGGCACCATCTACCTGGAGCAGGCGCTGCGCTTTTCACGCCCCGTGCGGGTGGGCGACACGCTGACCGTGACGGTCACGGTGCTGAGCAAGGACGACGCCAAGAAGCGCGTCGAGCTCGACTGCCTGGTGAGCAACCAGCATGGCGAGAAGGTGCTGTCCGGCGTGGCCAGGGTGCTGGCGCCCACCGAGAAGGTGCGCCAGCCGCGCACGCCGCTGCCGCAGCTGCGCCTGTTCGACCCCGAGGCGCGACTGAAGGCCTGGGTGGCGCAGGCCGAAGGCACGCCCGCCGTGCGCTGCGGCGTGGTGCACCCCTGCCACGCCGGCGTGCTGGAAGGCGCGCTGCGCGCCGCCCACGCCGGGCTGATCGTGCCGCAGCTGATCGGCCCGATCGAGCGCATCCGCGCCACCGCCGAGCAGGCCGGGCTGGACCTGCACGGCATCGACGTCATCGACGCCCCGCACAGCGACGCCGCCGCCGGCATGGCGGCGCAGCGGGCGGCCGACGGCCGGCTGGAGGCCCTGATGGCCGGCAGCCTGGGCCTGTCCGAGCTGCTCGACGCCGTGCGCGCGCAGCCCGCGCTGCACACCAGCCGGCGCCTGTCGCACGTGTTCCGGCTCGACGTGCCGGGCCACGCCCGCCCGCTGTGGCTGACCGACGCCATGCTGCACGCCGCGCCTTCGCTGGCCGACAAGGCCGACATCGCGCGCAACGCCATCGACCTGCTGCGCGTGATGGGCATCGAGCAGCCGCGCGTGGCCGTGCTGTCGGCCTCCGAGGCGGTGGACGCCGCCGTGCCCTCCACCATCGACGCGGCGGCGCTGTGCAAGATGGTCGACTCGGGCCAGATCGGCGGCGGCCTGATCGACGGCCCGCTGGCCTTCGACAGCGCCGTGTCGCTGCCCGCCGCGCAAGGCAAGCACCCGCGCTCGGCCGTCGCCGGGCAGGCCGACGTACTGCTGGCGCCCGACATGGAAAGCGGCTCCATGCTGGCGCGCCAGCTGCTGTACCTGGGTGGCGCCACCGCCTCGGGGCTGATCGTGGGCGCGCGCGTGCCCATCACCGTGGTCACGCACCGCCACGACAGCGCCAACGCCTACCTGGCCTCGGCCGTGCTGGCCAAGCGCCTGGCCCTGCACCACCGGCTGGTGCGGCCCTGATCAGGCGCCCAGCGCCTCGCGCAGCTGGGCGATCAGCGTCTGCTCGGCCTCGCTCAGGCGGGTGCCGCCAAAGCCCAGGAAACCGCCCTCGGTGGCCGCCTGCGCCACCTTTTCGGCCACCGACAGCGCCCAGGCGCGGTACTGCGCGGCCTGGGCGGGGTCGACGCGGCTGTCCAGCAGCCGCGCCACGGCGCGCGCGTCCTCCAGCGTGAGCGCCGCCATCTGCGCCGGCGTGTGAATGCCCTTGGCCTTCAGCCGCGCCATCGCCCAGTCGCGCGTGGCGCGCGCCTGCGCCAGCTCGGCCTGCTTGTCCTCGGCCGACGGGTCGGGCACCAGGGCCTGGATCAGCGCGTTGTCGGGGTAGTCCTTCAGCCCCGCCATCACCGCCTGGCCGGAGGCAAACAGCTCCTTGCCGGTGCCCAGCAGGCCGCTGCCCGCCGCCGTGGCCACGCAGGAGCCGATGGCCTGCGGCAGGGTGGCCAGCAGCATCTGCTCGTCTTCGCTCAGGGTGGGGATCATGGGGTGCCTTTCAGGTGGGGTGGGGCAGGCCAGTGTAGGCCGGTGGCGGGCCGGCTCAGCGCCGTGACGACACCCAGATCGACAGCACGATCAGCCCGAACGCCAGCGCGTGGTAGGGGCGCGGCGCCTCGTTCAGCAGCAGGGCGGACATGAGCGCCGCGAACACTGGCGTCAGGTTGGAGAAGAAACCCGCCAGCGCCGGCCCGGCGCGCTGCACCCCCAGGCCCCAGCAGCGGTAGGCCAGCACCGCCGGCCCGCAGGCCACGAACACCAGCGTGCCCGCCAGCGGCCAGCCCCAGCGGATGTGCGCGTCGGTCAGCAGCCATTCGCTGCCCGCCAGCAGACCCGACCAGCCCAGCCCGAAAGTCACCTGCGCCAGCAGGAACGCCGCCCAGTCGGCGCGGATCGCCGCCGGCTCGGCCGGCCGCGCCAGCAGCCACGAATACAGCGCCCAGGCCAGCGTGGCCGCCAGGATGTACATATCGCCCGGCACCAGCCGCAGCCGCGCCAGGTTGGCCAGATCGCCGCGCGCCAGCACCACCGCCACGCCGGCCATCGACAGCAGCGCGCCCAGCAGCTGCGCCCGCGTCACCCGGGTGGCAAACAACAGTCGCCCCAGCGCCAGCATCCACAGCGGCATGCTGGAGGCCACCAGCGTCACGTTCAGCGGCGTCGAGGTGTGCAGCGCCAGGTACTGCAATGCGTTGTACAGCCCCACACCCAGCAGGCCCAGCACGGCAAAGCGCCGCCAGTGGGGCCACAGGCCGCTGCCCGGGCGCAGCACCCAGCCGGCCAGCGGCAGCAGGATGAACAAGGCCAGCAGCCAGCGCAGAAAGTTCAGCGTCGCCGGCGGCACCAGCTCCACCACCATGCGCCCGATCACCGCGTTGCTGGCCCACAGCAGGGGCGGCAGGGTCAGCAGGGCGGCGGTTCTCAGCGTCAGGGTCGGGGCCATGGGAGGGGGCGATGTTGCCACGGCCGGCAACACCCTTGCCGGCGTGGCAACATCGCGGCTCACGTCCACTTGCCGCACAGGAGAGCCGTCATGCCCATCGCCGTCCAGATCGACCGCCCCGGCGGCCCCGAGGAAATGAAGCTGGTCGATCTGCCCGTGGGCCAGCCCGGCCCCGGCCAGGTGCGCATTCGCCACCACGCCATCGGCCTGAACTTCATCGACGTCTACCAGCGCACCGGCCTGTACCCGCTGCCCATGCCCCTGAGCCTGGGCATGGAAGGCGCCGGCGTGATCGAGGCCGTGGGCGAGGGCGTCACCCACCTCAAGCCCGGCGACCGCGCCGCCTACGCCGGCAACCCGCCCGGCAGCTACAGCCAGGCGCGCGTGATGCCGGCGCTGACGGTCTGCAAGCTGCCCGACGACATCGGCTTCGACACCGCCGCCGCCATGATGCTCAAGGGCCTGACGGCGCAATATCTGCTGCGCCGCACTCTGCCGGCCGAAGGCCTGCAGCCGGGCGACCACATCCTGTGGCACGCCGCCGCCGGCGGCGTGGGCCTGATCGCCTGCCAGTGGGCCAAGGCCTTGGGCTATCGCCTCATCGCCACCGCCGGTTCAGAGCAAAAATGCGCGCTGGCGCTTGCCAATGGCGCGCAAGCAGCTATCAATTACAGAGCAGAAGACTTTGCCGAGCGCGTCGCCCAGATCACCGACGGCCAGGGCGTGAAGGTGGTGTACGACTCGGTCGGCAAGGACACCTGGGAAGGCTCGCTCAAGTGCCTGCGCCCGTTCGGGCTGATGGCCAGCTTTGGCAACGCCAGCGGCCCGGTGCCGCCCTTCGCCCCCGCCGTGCTGGCGGCCAAGTGCCTGTACGTCACGCGCGCCACCTTGTTCACCCACATCGCCACGCGCGAGCGCTGCCAGGCCATGGCCGACGAGCTGTTTGCGGTGGTGCGCTCGGGCCAGGTCAGGATCCACATCGACCAGCGCTTTGCCCTGCAGGACGTGCAGGCCGCCCACCGCGCGCTGGAGGCGCGCCAGACCACCGGCTCGACCATCCTGACCCTGTAAGCCGGCGCGCTGCCGCGTGGGTTGCGGCTTGCGCGCCAAGGGGGCACAAGCACCCTGGCTCCGGCGGGGCTGCGCGTGCGGCGTCAGGCGGGCCGCGCGGCGGCGGCCAGCAGGGCCGCCATGCGCTGGTGGATCAACTGGATCGCCTTCAGCGGGCGCACCATCACCTTGAACTCGGCAATGCGGCCGTCGGCGCCCCAGCGGATGATGTCCACGCCGTTGACCAGGATGCCGTCGATCTCGGTTTCGAACTCCAGCATCGCGTCCGACGGGCCGCGAATCTCGCGCACGTAGCGGAACGTCGGATTGATGAACACCTGAAACGCCGCCGACAGATAGGCCCGCGTGACCGCCTTGCCCCGCTGGGGCGTGTGCACCACCGGCGAGATGAACACCGCGTCATCGGCCAGCAGCGCGTCCAGCCCGCGCGGGTCGTGAGAGCGGACAAGGGCGTGCCAAGCGTCGATGGGGTGTTGTGTCATGCGGCAATGGTAGCGCGGCGCGCACGCCCCCGGCCAAGTCAGCCGGGCCGCCCGCCCGGCCCGTCGCCCGCTGGCCCAGCCCGGCCTGAAGCTGGCGCCTGCGTGGTGCGCGGCCCGGTTTGCGAACACCCGCGAATCGCTTCCAAAACGATAGCTGCTGGCGCAGGTCCGGCAAGCGGCAGCGGACAAAATACCTTCCAGGGAGAGCGAGCCTTGCAGGGGGTGCCGGCTAACGCGCCCTGAATTCAGCTGACGCCGAAGGCGGTCGGTTGCGATGAAAAGTCAGGGAGCCTCTGCATAAGCTCCTGCGCCGCAGGCATCTGCGCTCTCGGGCGGTCCGCGGCGTTGCAAATCCTCGCGATGGCTACGGCCATCGCTGCGGTTTGCGCCTTGCATCCCATCCCGATCCGCAGCGCCTGCTTACCGCGAGAGCTTGTGCAGAGGTTCCTTAGCCACCAATGCGAGTCGTCCAGACCTTTTGGTCACGGCGATGGTGAAAAACTGCGACGACAAGAATACCGACAGATTCCGGGCGATAGACCACCGAATAAGGGAAGCGCCGCATAAAAATGCGACGGCAACTGCCTTCGACCTGACCGAACGCCAAGGGCATGCGCAGCGCCGACTGTACGGCGGCATCCAATGAGCGCGCGAACTCCAGCCCCAAACCCGGCGATCGATCTTCGTACCAGGCCTTGGCCTCCAGCGCCTCAAGACGCGCTTCCGGCCTGAAGTGGGCGGGCATCAGTGGGTTTGCTGGAAAAGCTCGGTACGTACGGTGTCCCACGGCACGGCAGAACCCGGGTCTGCATCGTGGGCGGCGATGCGACGCCTGAGCTCCTTGCGTTGTGCGCTTGTGAGATCGACTGCGTCAGGCCCTTCCGCAGCAATGCTGTCCCAGATGTCCTCGACCAGCTGGATGCGCTCGGCGACGGACAAAGCGCGAAAGTCAGGTGTGAGGTTGCTCATAAGTAAGACTGTACGCGGTCTTGCCGCTGATGGCTGACGCGCCCTGAATTCAGCCGACGGCGTAGGCGGTCGGCTGCGATGAAATGTTGGGCATCACCGCTTCGCCCGTGCTTTGGCAGGCCATACGCGAAGCGCGCAGTGTTTGGCGGCATGCGTGAAGTCTTTGTCTGTAGTGAGAAGCGTCAGATCGTGCCGGATGGCAAGCTGCGCAAGCAGTGCATCAATAGTGCCGATCTGAACGCCTGCTTGACGACATGCATTTCGCAGGGCCGCAGCACCGATGTGATCATCTCGATCGGGCTGAAGCAAAGGCAAGGCGGCAAAGCGTTCGATGATCTGAGTCTGGGCTTTGGCGCCCAAGAACCCTTGCAGCAGCTCCTGAAGAACCATGCCTGTAGTGACCACGACGTCTGCGCCGAACAGGGCGTCTTTCAGTTCTTGCACCTCGGGTTCGGTTGCTTCAACATCCCGGCGAAGGGCCAGAGACCAAACACTTGTATCAACGAGCAGCGTCATTTGCGGCGAGACCGTTCAGCCTTGTAGTCGAAGGATTGATCCCATTCCAGCTTGCCGAGTAGATCGGCGACGCGCCGCTGCTCGCGGCGAGCGATGAACTCTTGTAGAGCTTTGGTTACCGTAGCCTTTTTCGTGCGCTCACCGCTGACTTGAACGGCTCGGTCGAGAAGGGCCGGATCGATTGCGAGGTTTGTGGCCATGTGTGACTCCTTGTGCGGAATTCTACACAATTCCTCAATTTGAATCGAATTTTGTCTGTGATGCTCAACGTTTCGCGTAACCGACTGGCAAATGCGACGTGGCGAAGCCGCGCCGCATTTGCCAGTTCGTGTTGGCACGAATACGAAGGGACTTCCCTCAATCCCGCAACGGCGTCAGAGCGCCAAGATTGATGTGTTGAAGTCAATCTGCAACAGGAAAGGGGAATTCCATGAGCGAGATTACACGGGTGCCGGTGGCGCGGGTAGGGGTGGATCTGTCCAAGCGGGTTTACCAGGTGCACGCGGTCGATGGCGCGGGCCGCACCGTGCTGGCCAAAGCCATGGCGGTGGATCGGTTCTTCGCTTGGTGCGCCCAATTGCCCCAGGGCTGCATGGTGGCGATGGAGAGCTGCGGCGGCGCCCACCATGCGGCCCGCCGGTTGCGCCTGCTGGGCTTGGATGCGCGGCTGCTCGCGGGGCACTTCGTCACGCCCTACCGCATGGCCGGCAAGAGCGGCAAGAACGACGCCAACGATGCCGCCGCCATCTGCGAGGCCGCCGGCCGACCCCACATGCGCTTTGTGCCGGTCAAGACCGCCGAGCAGCAGGGCCAGCTCGCCTTGCACCGGCTGCGCGAGGGCTACAAGGAGGAACGCACGGCGCTGATCAACCGCATCCGTGGGCTGCTGACAGAGTTCGGCTTGGTCTTCGCGCAGGGCCCCGATGCGTTGCGCCTGGTGCTGGCCGGCGTGCTCGAAGATGCCAGCAACGAGTTGCCCGCCCTGGCGCGGCTGGCCTTGCAGCGCGCGCAGCTGCACTGGATCGACATCGAGCTGCAGATCTGCTGGTGCGACGAGCGCATCGCCGCCCACGTACGCTGCGATGCGCGTGCGGCAAAAGCGGCCACGCTGCTGGGCGTGGGGCCGACCACGGCATCGGCGCTGATGGCCAGCGTGGGCGAGTTGGGCCAGTTTGCCAATGCGCGCCAGTTCGGCGCCTGGCTTGGCCTGGTGCCCAGCCAGAACTCCACCGGCGGCAAGGCCAGGCTTGGCGGCATCACCAAACGCGGCGACGACTACCTGCGCACGCTGCTGATCCAGGGCGCCAAGTCGGCTGTGATGAGCGCGGCCAAACGCCGTGACCGCATCAGCCAATGGCTGGTGCAACTCAAAGAACGCGTCGGCTGGCAGAAAGCCGTGGTGGCGCTGGCCAACAAGAACGCCCGCATCCTGTGGGCTGTGCTCACGCGCGATGGGCCATTCGATCCCAACCACGTGCCGCAGATACCCGTGGCGCGGCAAAAGCCGGCGCCCACTTGAAGAGCTGATCTGTATTGGACGTGCGATAGCAGATACCCACCACAGGTCAGACCGGCGGCAGGTGAGCTCGATAACTCTTGCGTGCTTCAAGCACGAGAAACGAATGGAGTCCTGCCGAGCGGTTCGTATCTGGGGCCTCGGACCAAATGGCCGACACAAGCCCGCCTGTAGATGTGCAGTCTGTCCTTTTGCGGTGGCTTCTGAATCCATCGTGCGTCGGCGATCAATGAAATATGAATACCGCTTGTCAGGAGGAAAACCTATGAGCCGCTGTTGACGAAGTGGGAAGTCCCTGTAGAACAGTTAGACCCGATGGCCAAAACGGGTAACCCCACTTTGACGACGGGCGCAAACTGCGAAAAAGCAAAGCGCCACCGAGGCGGCGCAACGCTTGAAAAATGATAGCTGGCCGCGCTTGCTACGCAAGGGCCAGCGGCCAAAAAGGCTGAAAACTGGCGCTGCGAATGCAGGTGAAGCCCGGACAAACGGCCAGCAAGGCGCTGAATAACGCCTGAGAAACTGAATGCCGTTTGAAAAAGCATGGCGCAAATAAAGCGGTTTTCTATGCGGGACTAACGCCCTGAATTCAGCCGACGGCGTAGCCGGTCGGCTGCGATGAAAAGTTAGACCCGGAGGCCAAAACGGGTAACCCCAGCTTGGCGACGGGCGCAAACTGCGAAAAAGCAAAGCGCCACCGAGGCGGCGCAACGCTTGCAAAATGATAGCTGTTTGCGCTTGCTACGCAAGGGCCAGCGGCCAAAAAGGATAAAAACTGGCGCAGCGAATGCAGGCGAAGCCTGGACAAACGGCCAGCAAGGCGCTGAATAACGCCTGAGAAACTAAATGCCGTTTGAATAAGCATGGGCTAAATAAAGCGGTTTCTATGCGGGACTAACGCCCTGAGTTCAGCCGACGCCGAAGGCGGTCGGCTGCGATGAAAAGTTAGACCCGATGGCCAAAACGGGTAACCCCAACTTGACGACGGGCGAGAACTGCGAAAAAGCAAAGCGCCACCGAGGCGGCGCAACGCTTGCAAAATGATAGCTGGCTGCGCTTGCTACGCAAGGGCAAGTGGCCAAAAAAGCTTGAAACAGGCAAACCGCCCGCAGGCGAAGCCCGGAGAAACGGCCAGCCAGGCGCTGAATAACGCCTGAGAAACTGAATGCCGTTTGAAAAAGCATGGCCTGAATAAAGCAGTTTCTATGCGGGACTAACGCCCTGAGTTCAGCCGACGCCGAAGGCGGTCGGCTGCGACGAAAAGTTAGACCCGATGGCCAAAACGGGTAACCCCACTTTGACGACGGGCGCAAACTGCGAAAAAGCAAGGCGCCACCGAGGCGGCGCAACACTTGCAAAATGATAGCTGGCTGCGCTTGCTACGCAAGGGCCAGCGGCCAAAAAGACTTGAAACAAGCAAACCGCCCGCAGGCGAAGCCCGGACAAACGGCCAGCAAGGCGCTGCATAACGCCTGAGAAACTGAATGCCGTTTGAAAAAGCATGGTCTGGATAAAGCGGTTTTCTACGCGGGACTAACCCTGAATTCAGCCGACGCCGAAGGCGGTCGGCTGCGATGAAAAGTTAGGCATGAGTTTTAACATAATCCTTATAAAAGGGATTGGCTTTAAGTGGTTCCAAGGCCCATTTGTATTTCTTCCCTTTACCAGGTCCTAGAACCTCACTAGTAGCCTGCCTTTGGTAGGTGTGGTTGTATTGAGCATTTTCGTTAATCTTGTTACGCAGCGGTAAAGAACCATACTGTTTAAGAAATTTACTGAGAAGGTGTGCCTCAAATTCCCGATGTGCAATGGTGTTGTTTCTGACGCGAGGGAAGCATATCGCTACCTCCAAAGGAAACTCTCCAGCAATTTCGTAAATGGCAGCAAGCCATTTACGGTGACTGGTGATTCTTTGTTTAAATCCACCTTCGCCAATATAGAGTACTGGGGAATATTTTCTTGGATATTTGATTGCAAAAGAATCTGCGGCCCGGATTACATAAACTGACTTTGAAATTTTATTTAAATCTGCCTCGGATTCAATTAACTTTGCCTCAACAGATTTCCATGTTTCATCTGGATGAAGGGTTAGCCAAAACCATTGAATATCTACGTGCGCCGTCATGTTTGTTTAATGTATTGAGTTCAGCTGCCGCCATAGGCTGTAATGATTAGTTTATTTTTCGTGCTTTCCTGTGGGGCTGTGAGGGCACCCGCTTCCCACTGAAGACGAGCCACACCAACGACATTTATTAGCGCCGCTACCATGCCTATGCTTTTTTGTGGGGCTATGAGGACAGCCAGAGCCATAGCTGGACGAATTGCAATATTCACATTTCTTTTCATCGCCGGAATGTTCATGCTTTTTTGTTGGGCTGTGGGGGCAACCGCTACCAAAACTCGAAGAGCCGCAATATTTGCATTTGGTCATAAAACCTCCTTTATAGCTAACGGCCAAAGTAAGCCGCCCGCCGTAGGCGGGTCGGCTTGACTGCCGGGTTAGACCCGACGGGTGGAAAAGGGCGCGGATGGCAGCGCCCAGAACTACGGAAACGATAGCTGCCAGCGCTTGCTGCGCAAGGGCCAGCGACCAAAAAGGCTTGAAACTGGCGCAACCCTTGCAGGCGAAGCCCGCCACGCGGCCAAACCCGCGCTGCATGGGCGCTTGCGAGGGTGACGGCGGCTGGAATTGGCATGGGCTTTGAAGCGGGATTATCGGCAGGACTAACGCCCTGAGTTCAGCCGACGCCGTAGGCGGTCGGCTGCGACGAACAGTTAGACCCGACGGCCAAAACGGGAAACCCCACTTTGACGACGGGCGCAAACTGCGAAAAAGCACTACGCCACCGAGGCGACGCAACGCTTGCAAAATGATAGCTGGCTGCGCTTGCTACGCAAGGGCCAGCGGCCAAAAAGGCTTGAAACAAGCAAACCGCCCGCAGGCGAAGCCCGGAGAAACGGCCAGCAAGACGCTGAATAACGCCTGAGAAACTAAATGCCGTTTTGAAAAGCATGGCCTGGATAAAGCGGATTTTTGAAGGGACTAACGCCCTGAGTTCAGCCGACGCCGTAGGCGGTCGGCTGCGACGAACAGTTAGACCCGATGGCCAAAAGGGAGCGCCCAACCTTGAAGACGGGCGCAACCCACGAGAAAGCGCAGCGCCACGGAAGCGGCGCTGCGCTGCAAGAATGATAAGCGCTGCACCTATGGAGCGGCGCAACGCTGCACGAATGATATCTGGGGCTACACTTGCTAGCCGAGAGTGGCTCGGGCGTTCTTTTCGATGACAACAGCGTTTCCGTTCGCGGTAACAGCAAACAGGAACGGTAGGTACAGCGTTCCCAATGGCATTAAGTTAAGCCCCTTGTGTTAGAATATATCCCGTAACTCTTTGATTTATAAAGGTTTTCCAATGACCATCGAAGAGCAAATGCCGTGCCAACTCCCTGCTCGCTGAGCTGTCCGAACA
>Ga0209794_1000341_pt1 | contig 83028 bp, 85 predicted proteins | sample EBPBio232013_DNA_FD_185869 | JGI IMG/M metagenome (GOLD analysis project Ga0209794, IMG submission 185869) | Wastewater treatment Type I Accumulibacter community from EBPR Bioreactor in Madison, WI, USA - Reactor 1_5/23/2013_ DNA (SPAdes)... | ecosystem: Engineered > Bioreactor > EBPR >...
GAACTGAAATCCTGCCTGCCGGCAGACAAGTTTTCGCCAGCAAAAATGGTGGTCAGTTTGCCTCGGCTTTAGGTGGTCAATTTAATCGGCGCACGCACTCCGCTTGCCAAAAATGCAATTGCCATTCTTTCCAATCTTCTTGGTGTACCTTCAATTGGAATTCCGAAAGTTTCGAGGATGTAAAGTGCTGTATTGATAAGTTCTTGAATAGCTTTTGGCTTTTCCTTAAATGTTTTTGAACTATCCGAACTGATATACTGCTTCATTCTCGAATAATTTAAGTTGCTCAAATTCAATTACAGGATAATCCTGCGCAGAAGTTCCCATAAGATGAGTTTTTATATTCTTGGCTAAGTGGTACGCAAAGTATGGAGCAACTGCATTTCCAATTTGTGTGTATTGATGTGTTTCTGTTCCTTGAAAATCAAACCAATCAGGAAAACTTTGTAGCCTTGCCGCTTCACGAACTGTAATCCTTCTTCTTCTTCCGTCTTTTAGACGTACTCGGTGCATATCTCCCGTAGCACCTGCAAGATTTCTGCAAGTCAAAGTTCGAGCAGGTCTGTCTAAATACAAATCTCTCGGATTGATACATTTAGAGGCTTTTTCATAATTCGCCACATATCTGTCCATAGATTCTGTGAAAAATTTAGAATCTTTATCAAATTCAAAAGCGAGCTTTCCTAATGCTTCTCCTACTGTAACAGTTTTACGGATTGGGTTTGGTAATTTTATGTTCTTTTTTGAACCTATTACAATTACTCGTTCTCTATTTTGTGGAACTTCATAAGTTACCGCATTTAAAAGAGCATAATCAATATAGTATTCTAACTTTTCAAGTTCGTCAATTACTTCTTTTAGATACCATTTGTTTTTGTATAACATTCCCCGAACGTTTTCAAACATAAAAACTTCGGGATTGAGCTGTCGAACAGCGGAAAGGAAAATTGGAAACCCATCTCTTGAATCTTTCAGCCCAAGTTGTTTTCCACCAACACTAAAAGGTTGACAAGGCGGACCTCCAATCACAATATCAGCTTTAGGATAAGTTGATTCAGGAGTTAATTTTCCTGTAATGCATTCTCCCAAAAGATTCTTATTGTATGTTTTTGATGCGTTTTCGTCCATTTCGTAACCAATGGTTTTAAATCCATTGGCTTCAAATCCAAGAGATAACCCTCCGCAACCCGCAAAAAGGTCAACTACCGTTTTGTTTAAATCGGTGTCAACCCAAGGTTTTAGTTTATTATTAATCTCTTTCCAATATTCCATCCGATAAATTTACGAAAATTTTCTTTTGGGACGGAGTGTCGTCCTGGCATATCACATAACGTTTAGGGCTTGGTGTTGTGGTGGCGATAGTATTACGTCTGTTGGGTGGAGTACTAATTCATCCTGGCCAGCGATAAATAGTTCACCCAATGTTCAATAGTATTACAAATGTCCATGATGGGTTTTATCGCCACCATAACGCCAAACCCCTTGTTATGCGCAGTACACGTATTTCTATTGCTACCAAGTTACATTACAAAAAGCACCTTACTTCGGCAGCACCTCATTTGTCCTCATTTGGTCGAAGAACAAAGTGTCGGCGTAGCTGACATTTGTCTTTCATACCCATTAGAATACCCGTCTGACTGATGATCCAATTTTATATCAATTCTCCTATTGGCGAGCTGATATCAATTCTTATGACCCCTATCTTTACTTGCACGCCATTTGCCTCCAGATAGTTTACAGCTAGGTAAGCCATATTTATATCCTTTTCAGTGCCGTTTGTGTCATTAAGTGAACCAATATTGGGGCTATTTACCAGCAGCGACAATTGATTCCTTTCTTGCACCCGAATTGTCCCTTCCTGACCAAACCTTCAATTTCGGCAAAATTGCAGGGGTCGGTACTCGACCAAGAAAATGTAGAGAGCCGAACTAGCCATTCCATTGACGCGTATGCCTTAACACGGGCCAATATTTTGGTCACTTGAAGCTCGCCATGGCTTGCCTATCGACTTTGCTTTTATTGCGCATAACGTTTGTATTTCCGCAATACACGCTAGTCAATTTCTTTATTTGGATTTATTTCAGCGATAAATGACCGCGCAATACGTATTGTGCGGATGAGGCTTGCAAATTGTAGATTTTTGCACTAGTTGAGTATAGCTCTACAATACCAATTCCGCATAGCGGCAATGCGCCAAAAATTTTCACAATGGCAAGATACTGCCAATTAGAGTGGAGTTGGATGATAGTAGGCAGGGTGCTTCGGCGATGGGTAGCGCAAACCTTCGGCACCTGAGTCCCATCCGGTTGGGTCAGCGATAAGGTTTTTTGAATGCTATTTAATGTTAATGATTATTTCCGAATTGGACAAGTGGAACTATGGCAAGACAGCTGATGTAACGCAAAAAAGCCGCTTCCGGAAGAAAGCGGCTTTTTTGGAAGAAAAATTTCAACTGAATTTTCTAAATGATATTTGGCGGTGGTAGCCCAACAGATAACCTGCTACCAACCCAATATCCAGGCAAAAATCAAGGGCGCCACAATGGTTGCGTCTGATTCTACAATGTATTTGGGGGTGTCGATACTCAACTTGCCCCAGGTGATTTTTTCGTTGGGTACAGCGCCGGAGTAGGAGCCGTAGGAAGTGGTCGAATCGCTGATCTGGCAAAAATAGCTCCAGAAGGGAACGTCGTGCCACTCGAGGTCCTGGTACATCATTGGCACCACGCAGATGGGGAAATCGCCGGCAATGCCGCCGCCGATCTGGAAAAAGCCAACGCCTTTGCCGGCACTGTTGTGGCGGTACCAGTCGGCCAGCCAAACCATATACTCAATGCCGCTCTTCATGGTAGTGGCTTTTACTTCGCCCTTGATCACATAGGAAGCGAAAATATTGCCCATGGTGCTGTCTTCCCAACCGCCTACAATGATGGGCAGGTTTCTTTCTGCTGCCGCTATCATCCAACTGTCTTTGGTGTCGATTTCGTAGTCGGGCCGCATCACATCGCTCAACAATAATTTGTACATGTATTCGTGCGGAAAATAACGCTCACCCGCTGCATCGGCATCTTTCCAAAGCTTGCTGATGTGCTGCTGGATACGGCGAAAAGCTTCTTCTTCAGGAATACAGGTATCGGTTACGCGGTTCAGTCCGCCTTCCAGCAACTCCCACTCCTGCGCCGGTGTCAGGTCGCGGTAGTTGGGAATCCGCTTGTAATGCGTATGCGCCACCAGGTTCATAATATCTTCTTCGAGGTTGGCCCCGGTGCAGGAAATGATATCCACTTTTCCCTGGCGAATCATTTCGGCCAGCGATACACCCAGCTCGGCCGTGCTCATGGCACCGGCAAGGGTAACCATCATTTTTCCGCCTTCCAGCAAATGTTGTTCATAACCTTTGGCAGCATCGACCAAAGCGGCGGCATTGAAATGACGATAGTGGTGCTGAATGAATTGTGAAACGGGGCCCTTCGACATGCTTGTTTGTTTTAGGGCACAAAAATAAAAGAATTTTGGTTCGTTGGCGCGCTTCAATAGACAACAAAAAGACGGCCCCGAGACCGGCACCGTCTTTATTTCCAACAAAACCTCAGAGAAAAAACAACTTATTTGTGGTTACTGTTTTGCTTTCACTTTTTTGAACACATTGAGGGTGCCGGCAGCAGTAGACGATACGATCAGCGAAGACTTAACACCATGCAGGGTTACATAGTAGGTAGTGGTCTCGCCACTGATGTGCTCAATCGCATTTTTCATGATGTGGTCGGGATAGCGATCGTTGATGGCTTTCCGCACCATGATGGGCAGGTTATCGATGTCGATATACCGGGCCGTGGCGACCATTTCGCCATCGGCATTGTAGAAGGCGCTAATCTCTGCATTGTTGTACAAAAACTTCGCCTGGAACAGACCCGAATCATCTAAGGATTTCCATTCTACATTTTTTGCTTCAGCAAAATTGGCGCGGAACGATGCCAATACCTTGCCGGTAACAGGATCTACACTGGCAAAACTGGACAGGCTAACAAAAGCGGCGGCGGCGATGATGATGAACTTTTTCATAAAATAGACTTGAAAGTTTGAATAATCTGGTTATAAGAATTAGGTAATCTGTTTGTGTTATTGATTTGACGTAGTAAAAGTATTTATGTTACAGACCCAGTCAAGTAAATAGTGAAGGGTGGTGTTGAATAGTAAAGAATCGCAAACGACCAGATAACTATATAAAAATCCATTTAACTAAAATCGGCTGAAACCCGCGCCCAGGGCCATTTGTAGCAGAAGTGTTAAATGAATTGTAAACCACGGTTAAGTCATGGTTAAATTAGAGAAGCGGGATCGGCCTCTCTACACTAACTTTAGCGGTACAAAAAAGTGTATCGAAAGCGAACAGTATCACCATGAATTTTCTCGCACACGCCTATCTTTCTTTTCGCCAGCCTGACATACTCACGGGTAATATGATCAGTGATTTTGTAAAAGGCAAAGCGAAATTCGGTTACCCATTACCGGTACAAGATGGCATCGTGTTGCATCGCGCCATCGATAGCTTCACCGATGAAAACCGCATCAATGCCATCGCACGAAAACTATTTCACCCGGCAGTGGGTAAATACGCCGGTGCTTTTTTAGATATTGTGTACGATCATTTTCTGGCCAGTGACCCGCTGGTGTTTCCCGGCGATAGCCTGCCCGTCTTCAGCCAATGGGTCTATGAAAACCTGGAAAAAAACCTGGCTGTTTGTCCGCCGCCCTTTCAACAACTATTCCCCTACATGAAAAACAACAACTGGCTGACCGGCTATCGCGAAGAAGCCAATATTCAACGCAGTTTTCAAAACCTGGCCTATCGCGCTGCCTATCTCGACGATGCCAGCGCTGCCTGGCTAATATTTGTAGAAAAGAAACCGCAACTGGAAGCGGCCTACCAGCGCTTCTTTCCCGAACTGTTGTTATTTGTAGGCGATTATTTCAAAAAACATTTGGCGCAGAAATGGAATCCCTGAAGGTGCAGCCATTATTTTTGTAAGATGAAAACAATGAACACCATGATGAGAAAAATATTCATTGCTTGCTTTTGTCTGTTCGCGGTACTGTCGGTGCATGCACAGGGAAAATTTCCGCCGGTAGATAAGTCGCCGCTCGATATCAGTTTTTATCCGAACAACTACGCCATCCTCAAAATCCAGGACAAAGCCACCGAGCCCTTGTTGGCCCGGGTGATCTATAGCCGGCCGCAAAAAAACGGCCGCCAGGTTTTTGGCGAACTCGTTGAATATGGTTCGGTATGGCGCCTGGGTGCCAACGAAGCCACCGAACTGGAGCTGTTTAAAGACGCTAAAATTGGTAACACGAAATTGAAAAAAGGCCGCTACACCTTATATGCCATCCCAACCAGCACCAAGTGGACTCTGATCGTGAACCGCGAAACGGATACCTGGGGCGCCTTTAAATATGATAGCAAAAAAGACGTGGTGCGCATCGACTTACCCGTGCAACCAAGCGGAGATACCATCGAAGCGCTGGGAATGTATTTCGAAAAAAACAACAATGCCGTTCACCTGGTGATGGGCTGGGACGATGTGATGGTGCGACTACCGATTGTATTTTAAAAGCAGTCGATTGTATTGAATGTATGTGCGGAATCGCAGGCATAATATTGCCCCCCGGGCAAGTGGAGCGCCAGCAACAGGCGGCGAGCGATATACGCAGCATGACTGACAGCCTGGCACACCGCGGTCCCGACGGGGAAGGCTTTTGGACCCATCCGCAGCACCAGGTATTTTTGGGCCATCGCCGGTTGGCGATCATTGATTTGTCGCCCGCTGGCGCCCAGCCGATGCATGCATTAAACCGCTACAGCATCGTTTACAATGGCGAGATCTACAACTATATTGAACTGCGCGATGAACTGAAATCGGCAGGAATGCAGTTTCATACGCAATCAGATACCGAAGTATTACTCGCCGCTTTTGCCCACTGGGGACTTCAATGCCTGGAAAAACTCGACGGCATGTTTGCCTTCGCGATATGGGATGAACAAACGCAGACACTGACGCTGGCGCGCGATCGCTTCGGCCAGAAGCCCTTGTATTATTGCCGCGATACCGACCATCGTTTTTTGTTCGCCTCTGAGATGAAGGCGTTCTGGCAAATTGGTTTTCCCAAAAAACCCGAAGCGCAGGCCATGTTGTATTTTCTCGCTACCGGTAAAGCGCAATCGCTGTTATCGCCCGAAAACAGTTTTTACGAAAATATTTTTCAGGTGCCGGCGGCGCATGTGTTGCAGTACCAACCGCACAAGAATGAACTAACGATCAGCCGGTATTGGGACCTCGATCGGCAAGCGGTTTTCAATGGCGACGCTAAGCAGGCCATCGCCCAATTCAGTGAAGCCTTTCAACAATCGGTCGATAAAAGTTTACGCGCTGACGTGGCTTGCGGCAGTTCACTGAGCGGGGGGATCGACAGTGGGAGTATTGCGTATGCCATCAGCCGGCGATTGGGCAGTAACTACCATAGTTTTTCGGCCATTTTCCCTGGCTTTGAAAAAGATGAATCGGTATTGATTTCCGAACTCGCCGCTTACCTGGGCATTTGCAGTCACACGATACAACCCAACGAAGAAACCCTGGCGGGCGATCTAGCCCAGATGCTGTATCATCAAGAAGAACCCGTGGGCTCGGCCAGTGTGTTTGCACAGTACCAGGTGTTTAAACTGGCGAAAGAAAAAGGCATCAAAGTATTGCTCGATGGCCAGGGTGCTGATGAATTATTGGGTGGTTATGATACCAGCGTGGGTTGGTTTCTGCAATCGTTGTGGCGATCGGGCCAATGGAAAAATTTTCAGCACGAGAAGCGGGCCTTTCGACGCCATGGCTGGTCACAATCGTATGGGTTTCGCAACCAGGTGGCTGCGCTCTTTCCCGCTGCGGCGCAATCAACCCTTGAACGCCGCGAGCGGCAGCGCATACAGCAATTGCCCTATGTGTCGGAAGATAGAAAGGCTGCTTTTCCCAGCGAGCTGATCGAAAAACCCCTGGTGTTGCACCTGAACGACCTGCTCTATGATGAGCTCACACGCAGCCGCCTGCCCGAGTTGCTGCGGTATGCCGATCGCAATAGCATGGCTTTTGGTTGTGAAGTACGATTGCCTTTTCTGAACAACAGCCTTGCAACCTTGGCATTTTCCCTGCCCCCCACGCTCAAATTAAAAGAGGGATTCCGGAAATGGGTGTTGCGGGCTTCGATGGACCAAAAACTACCGGCGGCCATTGTTTGGCAGCGGGGAAAAACCGGCTTTGAACCACCGCAATCGCAATGGATGCAAAGTCCGGCGATGCGCGATCAACTTAGAGAAGCGCGGAAAAAATTGGTGGCGGATGGCTTTCTCGAGCCGGCCGTGCTGAATGCGCCGCTGTCGCCCGCCGCGGCCTACGACCGTGAAAATGCCGACTGGCGACAGCTTGTGCTGGCTTCGTTGTAAATTGGCGGCTATGAAATTAGCCACCACCATTATCCATGCGGGCATGGAACCCGATCCCAGTACCGGTGCCATCATGACGCCGATTTACCAAACATCAACCTATGTACAGGAAGCGCCGGGCGTGAACAAGGGCTTTGAATATGCCCGTTCGCAAAACCCCACGCGCCTGGCACTGGAAACGGCCCTGGCTGCAATTGAGGGGGGCCAGTTTGGCCTGGCCTTTTCAAGCGGCGTGGCGGCAACCGATGCCGTGATGAAATTGCTGGTACCGGGCGATGAAGTGATTGCTGCTGCTGACATGTATGGGGGCACCTATCGCCTGTTCACGAAAGTGTTTGAAAAATATGGTATCCGGTTTCATTTTGTAGACACTACGCAAATAGATGAGATCAAAAAAGTATTGTCGCCCAAAACAAAATTGGTTTGGCTTGAAACGCCTACCAATCCGTTGATGAATATTACCGATATCAAAGCGGTGGCGGCGATCACGAAAAGAGCCGGCGTGTTACTTTGTGTCGATAACACGTTTGCATCGCCCTACCTGCAAAATCCTTTGCAACTCGGTGCTGATATTGTATTGCATTCTTCAACCAAATACCTTGGTGGGCACAGTGATGTGATCCAGGGCGCCCTGGTGATGAATGACCCGACCCTGCGCGAACAATTGTATTTTATACAGAAGAGTTGTGGTGCGGTGCCCGGGCCGATGGATTGTTTCCTCGTATTGCGGGGCATCAAAACCCTGCACCTGCGTATGGAACGACATTGTGAAAACGGCCGCAAACTGGCGCATTGGTTACGCGATCACCCGAAAGTGGAAAAAGTATATTGGTGCGGTTTTGAAGACCATGCCGGCTATGCAGTGGCCCGTCAACAGATGCGTGATTTTGGGGGCATGATGAGTTTCGAGTTAAAAGACAATAGTGTGGAAGCGGCCCGGCGGGTGTTATCGGGCACGCATCTTTTTTCATTGGCTGAGAGCCTGGGCGGCGTGGAGTCGCTGATCAATCATCCGGCAAGCATGACCCATGCGTCGATTCCCCGCGAAGAGCGATTGAAAAATGGATTGACGGATGCGTTGATTCGACTCAGTGTGGGTGTTGAAGATATTGAGGACCTGATTGCTGATTTGTCGCTGGCCATCGGATGAGGAACAGGCAAGCGGTCGTTGATTTTTTAAACCGGAAATACGAAGAATACAACCGGCCGGCATTTATAGAAAGTGATCCGGTGCAGGTGCCCCATCGGTTTAGCCAGCCGGCTGATATCGAAATTGCGGGTTTGTTTGCTGCATTGTTTGCCTGGGGCAATCGGCGCACCATCATCAACAAGGCCACCGAGTTGATAGCGCTGATGGACAATGCGCCGCATGCCTTTGTGTTGCAGCACGAAGAAAAAGACCGGCAGCGGTTTTTGTCGTTTGCGCATCGCACGTTTAATGCCACTGACCTGCTTTATTTTCTCGAATTTCTGCAACAGCATTACCGGCAGCATCCCAGTTTGGAAAAGGCGTTTCTACAAGGCATGCAGCGCGGCGACAAAGACACCACGGGTGCGCTGGATGGCTTTCATCGGTATTTTTTTTCGCTCGAAGACGCGCCGGCGCGCATCCGCAAGCATATTGCTGCGCCCTTTCGGGGTTCCAGTTGTAAGCGCCTGAATATGTACCTGCGTTGGATGGTGCGCAGCGATGGGCGCGGCGTCGATTTTGGAATTTGGCAAAAAATAAAACCGGCGCAGTTGGTGATTCCGATCGATTTGCATGTGGCGCGGGTGGCGAAGCGCTTGGGCATATTGTGCCGCGAAACCGTCGACTGGCAGGCAGCGCTCGAACTGACCGACTGGTTGCGCAGCCTCGATAAAAACGATCCTGTGAAATATGATTTTGCGTTGTTTGCGTTGGGGGTGGTGGAGAAGTTTTAAAAAAATAAAGACCCGCGTGGGACTTTCTGTTTTTCATCTGTCAATAGTATAGTGCATAATACAGCTACATGGTCAAGAAAGATTTTATCCTACTATTAAAGAAATACAAACAGGGCAGCATCAGCCCCGAAGAACAACGGTTTCTGGAGAGGTATTACGACCTTTTTCAGCACGATGCAGATGTACTGGCCCTGTTCAGCCCCGAAGAGCGAGAACGACTGGGTGCCGAACTATCACAACAGATCTGGAACAATATCTACCAGCAATCTCTGCCCGAACCCGCATCCCGCCGCTTACACTCATACCGTTTCGTGATTGGCATGGCTGCCGCATTACTGCTGGCCCTGGGCATTTGGTGGATCATCGAACAGCGCCAACCGGTCGGCACCACCGAGGCTGTACCCGAGCTGGCGCAGAAAACCAACCCAACACCTGTTGCCGAAAAAAACCTGGAAAACCGTATGGTCTTTTTACCCGATGGCAGCCAGGTAATGCTCAGCGCCAACAGCAAACTGAACTATCCATCGAGTTTCGACGGACTGAAAAAGCGCGAGGTATTTCTGGATGGCGAAGCCTTTTTCGACGTAAAACACAATCCCGGCAAACCCTTCGTGGTGCATACCGGTAATGTGGCCACCACCGTACTGGGCACGGCTTTCAACGTAAAAGCAAACCATGAGGATGTTAATATTGTGGTAACCGTTAAGAGAGGTAAGGTGCGCGTGAGTGACAGGAACAAAGTGTTGGGCGTAATTACACCCAACCAACAGATCAGGTACGACAAACAGAAAGTGGTCGCCATACAAGAAAACATCAACAGTGATAGTTACCTGGAATGGCAGCGCCGTAACCTGATCATCGACAACCTAACCATTTCTGAAGCTGCCCGACTGATGGGCGAACGATACAATGTGGAAGTGATCGTCAACTCACCCGAAGTGGAATCGCTTCGGTTCTCGACCACCTTTCCCAAAGATGTAACCCTGGAGCAAATGCTGAAAACAGTTTGCCTTTTCAATAACCTCGCCTACCGCTATAGTCCGGATGGTAGCCGGGTGTACATCGATCATAAAAAGACAACCAATTAAGATCAAAACTGCAATGATGAGAACACTTCGCCAAACTACTTACAACGGTCCGCCGTCATAAAACGGTCCTCTTTTCTACATCTCTGTTAAAGCCAGAGTCGGCACCGAGGCGACTGCAATCGCCTGGGTGACGGATAGCTATTGCCCAGCGGGGCTCCTTATTAACTTAAAAATTTTTGATTATGCGTCTCTCGTCTAACGCCGAAGACATCAGCCGAATTTTCCGGCAATGGCGGAACAAGCTGTGGCCGGCAAAGTCAACCTTAATTCAACTTATGCGAATTGGCATTTTAACGGCGGCGATATGTATGACTATCGGCGTCCAATTACTTTGCGCATCACCCGCCCGTGGCCAGTCGATCGGCGACGTGAAGGTCAATCTCGTGCTTCGCAACGAGACCCTCATCGATGTATTCCAGAAAATCGAGGCCAACTCGAAATACCACTTCATGTACCGCAAAGACGAAGTGAAAAAAGTTCGCAACCTCTCTGCCTCTTATGTCAACACCAGCATTGAAGACCTGCTGAAATACGTGCTGCGCGAAACGGCCCTCACCTACAAACAGGTGGGCGACCAGATCCTGATCATGCCGCTGAAAACAGCGCCGCCCATCGCGCCAGAAACATTTACCTCCCGTTACGCTATCGTTGATTTTGTGGTGAAGGGGAAAGTGGTTGACGAAAAGGGACAGCCACTCGCCGGTGTGAGTATTTCGGTGAAAGGCACGGGTTTCGGTACCGCGACCGACAAAGCCGGCGACTATAGCATCAACGTGCCGGAAAATGGTGTCCTGGTGTTTTCGCTCGTCAGTTACGAGCCGCAAGAGATTGCAGTGAACAGCGCCAATGTGCTCAATGTAACCCTTGCCAAAGACGATAAGGAATTGAATGAAGTGGTGGTAACCGCGCTCGGTATTAAAAAGAACAAACGCGGTCTCGTCTATTCAGCCGCTGAAGTAAAGGGGTCTGAATTTACCGAAGCCCGCGAAACCAATGTGGCCAGCGCACTGACCGGTAAAATCGCGGGTGTTGATGCCACGCAAATTGCTTCTGGCCCCGGTGGCTCCAGTCGCGTGGTGATACGCGGTGTTGGTGCCATCAATCCCGGCGCCAACAACCAACCCCTCTATGTGGTGAACGGCTCCCCCATATACAATGGCAATGGTGGTGCTTTGGCCAGCAGCACCGGTTTCAACTACGATATGGGCGATGGTATTTCCAGTATCAACCCCGACGATATCGAAACCATTTCGGTACTCAAAAGTGGCGCCGCCGCTGCCCTCTATGGCAGCCAGGCAGCCAACGGCGTGGTACTCATCACCACCAAGTCTGGCAAAATCCAGAAAGGCATTGGTGTGGAATACAATTCCAACGTGGTTTGGGGAACACCTTCTGCCTATCCAAATTATCAATACCAGTACGGTTCTGGTAATGACGGTGTAAAACCGACCACACAGGCGGCGGCGCTCAGTGCCGGTCGCCTTTCTTACGGCGCCAAAATAGATGGTTCACAAGTGATACAGTTCGACGGGGTCGAACGCCCTTATTCAGCCGTGCACGTGAAAGACAATATCCGGAACTTCTATCGCCCCAGTCGCAACTTCACCAATACGGTGGCTTTTTACGGCGGTACCAAGCAACTTAATTTCCGGTTGTCGGCTTCCGACCTCGACGCACAAGCCCAAACGCCCAATTCGAAATTTGACCGGATGACAACCAATCTTAGTCTCGGTTCCAAATTGGGCAAGAATGATTTTTTACAGATCGAAGCCAATGTGCAATACAACTACGAAAAAGGACATAATCGTCCCAATGTTGGCTATGCAGAAATGAACCCCAGTTGGGCCACTTACCTGATTGGTAATACAGTCGATATCCGCTCGTTGGCACCTGGTTACAATGCCGCCGGCAAAGAGATCGAATGGAACCCCGTACCCGCGGCGCCGAATCCTTATTTCGTGGTCAATAAAACGGGCAACGAAGACAAGAAGAATCGTTTTATCGGATCAACCAGTGTACAACTGAATATCCTGAAGAACCTCTTTATCAAGGGAACGATTTCGAAAGACTTCATGTACGTAGATCGATACAACTATGTGCCCATCGGATCTGCGTTTACCCCGAAGGGTTATTTCAATTCGTATACCGATCAGTACGATGTAAACAATAGTCGCGTTACGCTGAACTACAATACCGAAATCAACGAAACCTTTGGCATCACTGCCTTTGTAGGTGCCAATCGCGAGCGCAATAGCATTGTATCAAGCTCTATCACCGGTCGTGATTTTATCATTCCCGATTTCATCAGCTACACCAACCTGAACACCCTGGATGTGGCCAATCGTTCGGAGAAACATTTCGGTACCAACTCGGTATTTGCTTCGGCCGATTTCGATTACAAACGCATCCTGTACTTATCGGTTACCGGCAGACAAGACTGGTTCTCTACCCTCAACCCCGGCAATAACGCCATCTTCTATCCATCGGTTGGTGCCGGCTTTATTTTGTCGGATGCGGTCAAATTGCCCGCGTTTATCCGCTACTTTAAACTCCGTGGTTCCTGGGCCCAGGTGGGTAATGCGACCGTTGATCCCTATGCGATCAACCAGACCTTTTCCCTCACGCCGGGCGGGTTCGCCGGCACGCCTGTACTGAATCCTTCGAACCGACTGCCCAATCCCGGCCTGCGCCCCCTCACTGTTACCACTACCGAAGGCGGATTTGATGCACAATTCCTGAATGGCCGCCTGGGTCTTGAGTTCACCTACTACGATCGAAAAACCACCAATAATATTCTGCAACCGGATATCTCCACGGCTACGGGTTACCTGCCTGGCAACCAAAACGTGGGTACGATGAGCAACAAGGGCGTGGAGATTTTGCTGACCGCCTCGCCGGTGGTACGTGCCGGCTTTCGCTGGAATGTTACCGCCAATATGGCCTGGAACAAAAATGAAGTGCTGAGCCTCGCGCCAGGATTAACCACCCTCACCATTGGTACCGGCATTTCCAGTACCATGCAGGTGATTTCGCAGGTGGGTCAACCCTATGGTACCCTGCAGGGGCCGGTGTTTCTGACCGATGCCAAAGGGCAATCTGTGTACAACGCCACCTCCGGCTACGAAGCCAGTGAGATTCGCCGGCTGGGTGTAACCAATCCGCCCTATATCATGGGCCTGACCAACGATTTCCGGTACAAGCGTTTCTCGCTGAGTATTCTATTAGATGCCAAGTTCGGTGCCGTGGGTTATAGCAATCTCTGGCAATATGCCTCGCGCTTTGGCCTGACCAAAGAAACACTGCCTGGTCGCGAAAGTGGCCTGGTGTTACAAGGTGTTGACCAGTCGGGCAATCCATACACAAAAACCTGGACGGTCGATTTGCTTGATACGTACTACAACAACCGAGGCAACAACTATTCCGGCAGCGTGAATACATTCAATACCGATTTCGTCAAACTGCGCAGCCTGATCTTGAGTTATAACCTGCCGGTGGATCGCTTCAAAGCCCTGCACCTGCAAGGCGCTTCGGTAGCCATTGTATCGCGCAACTTGCTGATCTTATACCGCGACAGCCGACTGAAAGAAGCCGGCCTGGATCCTGAATTCGGACAAACGGTGAGCAACACCACCGGTACCACCGGAACTGGCGAGCCCAGAACCCGCGACATTGGTATCAACCTCAGCATTAAATTCTAGTCGTTAACGTTAGAACAAGCAATTATGAAAACCTTCATAACAAAATCAATTTGCAGTGCTGCCTTGCTGGCCGGTGCCCTATTGGTATCGTGTAACAAGCAAAGCCTCAGTGATCTCAATATCAATCCCAATTCTACACCCAATGCCGAGCCTGCTTATTTGTTTACCGGCGCCATCGTGGCCCTGCCGGCTTTCAATTACAGTGTGCTTGGGCAGGGCATGCAATACTATTCTACCTATAAAGAAGTGCCTGCCATCGGTGATAAATATTATTCCTTCACCGGTACCATCGCTGACTTCACCGGTTTTTATACCAATAAGCTGAACCGGCTGTTGTCGATTGAGCCACAGGTACAGGGCGCCGACGATGTGAACAAATTGTCGATGGTGCGCATCCTGAAAGTATATGTGTATAGCCAGCTCACCGACGTAGCGGGCGATATACCCTATAGTGAAGCTCTGGCAGGAAAAACCAACCTGACACCCAAGTACGACACGCAGCGCGATATCTACCTGGATATGTTCAAAGAACTGGAGCAGGCTACGGCTGCGCTCGATGCTGCCAAAGCAAGTTTCGGTACCGCTGATTTGTTGTACAAAGGTGATGTAGCCAAGTGGCAAAAATTCGGTTACTCATTGATGTTACGTTTGGGCATGCGACTGACCAAGGTCGACGAAACCCTTGCCAAAACCTGGGTGGAGAAAGCGATCAACGGCGGTGTGATGACCAGCCTCAGCGATGCGGCAAAAATCACCTATACAGAAGCCTCCGGTAGCCAGAACCCCATCTCGGTCGACCTGCGCAACGGCAATTATATCAGCGCCGGTGGCGACAATGTGGAAGGCGGAAAATTTGCTGCCACCTTTATCAACCACCTGAAATCTACCCGCGATCCCCGTTTGAAAGTGATCTCGGTGGTTTGGGTGCCTACCGCACCGGGGGCTACCACTTATGTGGCTGATACTACTGCTGCTACCCAACGGGGCATGGTCAGTGGTAGCCTGAACACCAAGCCCACCGATTTCGATACGTATTCAGAGCCTTCGCCCCTGTTGCTGAACCTGGCGGCGCCCATGGTTTTGTTTGGCCCATCAGAAGTGAAACTGTTGCAGGCCGAAGCCGCTTTGCGCGGATGGGCTGCCGGCACAACGGCCGAAGCCGCCTATGCAGATGCCGTTAGCCTGGGCATGAAACAGTGGGGACTCTATCCGGCGGTAGCACCCAGCACCAATACCATCACCGATGCACAGATCGCCGACTACCTCGCGGTGAACCCTTATCCCACGAGTGGCTCATTTGATGCACAATTAGGCGCAATATCGGTTCAAAAATGGCTAACACTTTTCGGTAATGATTACGAGATTTATGCCAACTGGCGCAGAACCGGCTATCCCGTACTGGCACAGGTGAACTACCCGGGCAATGTAACCGGCGGCAATATGTTCCGTCGTTTCTCGCTGCCCATTTCAGAGAGCCTCACCAATCAGGCCAACTATGAAGCAGCATTGAGCCGCCAGGGCTTTGCGAAATTGAACGAAGACAATTTATTAACCCGCGTTTGGTGGGATAAATAAACCTTTTGAATAATGAAACGCAGAGAAATCGTAAAAGGCATCGGCGCACTCCCTTTGAGTGGAGGCATCATTGGCGGTATGTTGTCCTGGACAAAAGCCGATGCCAACCCCCCCGCGCCAGCGGCCCGTAACCTGTTGCAGGAATTGGGCGTAAGATCCTTCATCAATGCAGCGGGCACATACACTGCCATGACTGCTTCGTTGATGCACGAAGAAGTAATCGAAGCAATAAAAGCCAGCGCTACTTCCTTTTGCATGTTGAATGAATTGCAAGACAAAGTGGGCGAAAAAATTGCACAGATGACAAAGGCCGAAGCAGCCATGGTGACTTCGGGCGCTTTCTCTGCCCTTACACTTGGCCTGGCCGGCATTCTGACGGGTACCGACAAAACCAAAATCCAAAGCCTGCCGCAAAACCTGGAAGCAGCGGGCATGAAGTCGGAGGTAATTCTCCAAAAAAGCCATTGCATCGGGTATGAGCAAGCGCTTTGGAACACGGGCGTTAAACTCATCGCCGTAGAAACCGTCGCCGATCTGGAGAAAGCCATCAATGCGAAAACTGCGTCGATGCATTTCATGAATTGCAATGCGTTGAGCGGACAGATTAATGCTGAAGACTGGCTGGCCATTGCACAGAAAAACAATATCCCGGCTACAATCGATATTGCCGCTGATGTGCCGCCCGTTACCAACTTGTGGAAGTTCAACGAAATGGGATACAGTTATGTGGCCATTTCCGGCGGTAAGGCATTGCGCGGCCCCCAGAGCGCGGGTATTTTGATGGGAAAGAAAGACATCATTGCGGCCGCCCGGCTCAACCATTCGCCCAATGGAAAGACCATTGGTCGCGGCATGAAAGTAAACAAGGAAGAAATATTGGGCATGTATGTGGCGCTGGAAAAGTACATAGCGACTGATCATGAAAAAGAATGGAAGCTGTGGGAAGACCGGATTGCTGTTATCAACAATGCACTCAAAAGCATCGATGGCGTAACTACGACTATAAAAGTGCCACCGATAGCCAACCATACGCCCACGCTGCATGTAACCTGGGACAAAAGCAAGATCAACTTAACCAACGACGAATTCATGGATCGCTTGCGCAAAGGCAATCCTTCCATTGAAGTGGTGAGCAATGCCGAAGGTGGTTTCAATACAACGGTGTTCATGCTGAAACCCGGCGAAGAGAAAATTGTTGCGAAACGATTTAAAGAAGAATTACTTAACACCAAATAATACGAAGATGTCAAACGAAAGAAGATCAGTACTGAGAAAATTGTTTGCCTCTGCCACTGCATTTATGGGTATGGGCTTGATTGCTAAAACCGCACAGGCCGAAGCTGCTCCCGAAAAAGAAGCAGGCAATATCACCGATTTTCAGGAAGTGCCGTTGTTCTCTGGCCACACCAAATTCGGCAATATGGTTTTTATCGCCGGAAAGGGGGCACATGTAGCGCCATTTGAAATCAAAGCACACACTGAAATTGTGCTGAAAGAATTGGAAGCCGAATTGAAGAGGGCCGGCTCGTCGATGGACAAAGTATTGAAAGTGTCGGTATTCCTGAATGATATCGCTGATTACAAAGCGATGAACGAAGTGTACAAAGGCCGTTTCGGGAAAAATCCACCCGTGCGCACAACGGTTGCCGTTGCCAAGGGCGGTGTTCCCGGCGACTCGCTCGTTGAAATGGATTGTATTGCTTATATCTAATTCAATCAAATGAATCGCCGAGAGATCCTCAAAAACATCAGTGTATTGTCGCTTACGGGTGGCGTTGCCGGTGCCATGCTTCCCTTGTCGGAAGCTACTGCTGCGCCGGCTGCACCCAAGCGCGACCTGTTCAAAGAACTGGGTGTAACACCTGTGATCAACGCCAGTGTAACCATGACTTTTTTGTCGGGTTCTTTGATGTTGCCCGAAGTGCTGGAAGCCATTGAATCGGTAGCACATGATTTCGCCAATATGCATGAATTGCAAGACAAGGTGGGCGCGAAAATCGCCGACATGCTAAAAGTGGAAGGGGCGATGGTGACTTCGGGTGCGGCCTGTGCCATGCTGCTGGGAACGGCAGCCTGCATTACCGGCACCGACGCTGAAAAAATCAAACGCATCCCTAATCTTCCCGGCCCGCGTCCGGAAGTGATCATGCAAAAGAGCCACCGTTATTTGTTTGACCAGGCCATTACCACAACAGGTGCCAATATTATTGAGGTAGATGGGCCGGATGCGATGGACAAGGCCTTCAACAACAATACCGTGATGGCCTTGTTTTTCAACGCTGCAGGCGAAAGCAGTGTTACGCGCGAACAGTTTGTGGCCTTGTGCAAAAAACACAAAGTGCCCAGCTTTATCGACGCCGCAGCCGATGTGCCACCGGTAGGCAACCTGTTTAAGTTTCAACAGATGGGATTTGATTTGATTACTTTTTCGGGTGGCAAGATGATACGTGGACCACAAAGCGCCGGCTTGCTTTTTGGCCGCAAAGATTTGATTGAAGCAGCCAAACTTAATCACAGTCCGCACGAAGCACCCATCGGCCGCCCGATGAAAGTAAACAAGGAAGAAATCTTCGGCATGTATGTGGCGCTAAAAGCCTACCTGGAAAGAGACCACGACAAAGAGTGGAAAGACTGGCTGCAGCGAACGCAAAGGGTAAAGTCGATTGTTGAAACCGTGCCTGGCGTGAAAGGGGAAAATTATATCGATCCTGGTCCCGCGAATAATTTCCCCAGCCTCGACATCAGTTGGGATGAAACCAAATTGAAAACAACGCCGCAGCAAGTGTATGAAAAACTAAAAAACGACAACCCCAGTATCGTCACCAATGTAGCGCATAAGAATGGAAAATCTTATTTGCGTGTTGGCGTTGTGTTGCTGAAACCAGAACAAGTGGAGTATGTTGCTAATAAAGTGAAGGGGCATTTTTTGAACCCATAATTTATTTACATTTGGTTAACCCGCGCTGCTGTATGAATTCTCCCGAAACATCTACAACTGACGACAGCATTTTACTCCGGCAAATAGCGCTGGGTGATGAAGCTGCATTCAACCAGTTGTTTCGGAATTATTGGGAGAAAGTGTATGCCGATGCGTATCGACGCCTGAAAGACCATGCTAAAGCCCAGGATGTGGTGCAGGAAATCTTCACCAATATCTGGCAGAACAGGCAATGGCAATCGATTCAATATTTGCCCGCGTATTTACACACCGCTGTTCGCAACCGGGTCATCAATGCGATGACAAAAAAGAAACCGGTGCATGCATTCTTCGGTTTGCTCGATGAGTTGCCCGAACACAATGCAGCCGATACAAACCTGTTGTGGAAAGAAGTGGTGCAGGCTTATGAAGCATTGCTTGCTACCCTGCCGCCAAAACGCCAGGCCATATTTCGCATGCGCTACCAGCAAGGGTTATCCACCAAAGACATCGCCGATCAGTTGGGCATTAAACGAAAGACCATCCAGAACCAGTTGGGCAAAGCCATCGATTTGTTCAAAATCTCTTTGTTACGTATTGGTCTGTTGGTATTCGTTTCGATGTTCTGATCCACCAAAAAGAAAACCCCTGAACGAATCAGAGGTTTCTGCTTTGTATCGACTGCAATCGAAACAAAGCCAGTTTTAAATTTTGTAGCTGCATAGCAGGCTCCTTATTAACTTAAAACGAGTTCAAAACTATGAATCTTTTGGTTAACCTGTCTGACGACGGTTTTTTTTACACTAACGATTGTAGATGAACCAGAAAGCTTTTGTTTTCGTCGCGTTGCTGGCGATGATAGTTGGCTGGACCGCTTGCAGGTTGTCAGGCAAAACCGGCCTTCCGCCGGGTGATGCCGACAACGGCGGATTGGTGATGAATCCCGGTTTCGAAGCGGTGGTGTTGGTGGATTCATTGCAAGGTGCAGCCCGGCATATTGCTGTCAACGACAATGGCGATCTGTATGTAAAACTTCGCTTTCCGCAAGAAGATGGTGGCAATGCAGCCATTCGCGACAACGATAACGATGGCAAGGCCGACGAGGTAGTTCGTTTTGGTGAATATGAAGACAAGACCAGTTATGGCACGGCGATGCGGGTGCACAAAGGCTATTTATATTTCAGTTCGGTGACCCGCGTGTTTCGCCAAAAGCTGACGGGTGACCTGGTGCCCACCAGCGAAATCGAAACCATTGTAATCGACACCCAGCCACCCTTGCAACACGATGCCAAACCAATTGCGTTCGACAATGAAGGGCATATCTATGTGCCATTTGGGGCGCCTTCCGACTGTTGCCAGGTAAGTGATCGTGCACCAGGATCGCCGGGCATGTTTCCATGCACGCTACTCGATCTTCGTGGCGGCATTTGGCAGTTTGACGAAAACAAAGCAGGACAATACCAGAAAGACGGCGTTAAATATGCTACTGGTTTGCGAAGTGTGGTAGCATTGGCATGGAATGAACAGGACAATAACTTATTTACGGCGGCACATGGCCGCGATTACCTGCATCCCACCTGGCCCAAAATCTTTACCGAATGGCAGGGTTCGGTATTGCCATCTGAGGAGTTCCTGCGATTGAAACCCGGCGCCAATGTAGGTTGGCCGTATTACTATTACGACCAGATCCAGAAAAAGAAATTCCTGAATCCCGAATATGGGGGCGACGGTAAAAAACAGGGCGGTGCCGATACTGTGACGCAACCCGTGATGGGTTTTCCCGGCCATTTTGCGCCGAACGATTTGTTGTTTTACAAGGGCAACCAGTTTCCTGCACGGTACAAGCAGGGCGCGTTCATCGCGTTTCACGGGTCTACCAGCAGTGCGCCCTATGCGCAAGCGGGTTATTTCATCGCTTTTGTGCCGTTTAAGAATGGTAGCCCCTCGGGCGATTGGGAAGTATTCGCCGATGGATTTGCGGGCATCGATACCGTGCGCAATGTAAGCGATGCCAAGTATCGTCCCATGGGATTGGCCGAAGGCCCGGATGGGTCGTTGTATGTGGCCGAAACGGAGAAAGGCAAGATCTGGCGAATCATGTACAAAGGCGATTCCACTTTCGGCGAGGCGCAACTAACGGCCATGGCTAAACGAAAATTGACTGCACCCAATACCAAGCAACCCGACGAGGTAAAAGACAACCTCGACCCCGGGTTCTCCACACCCGAAGCGGCATCTTACAATATCTATTGCGGAGTTTGTCACCAGCGCAATGGCATGGGCGACGGGCGTTTCCCGCCGCTGGTGGAGTCGGAGTGGGTGAAAGGTGATCCGACGGTGGCGATCAACATCGTGTTGCGTGGCATGGATGGAAACATAACGGTGAAAGGAAAAACGTATAACAACCGCATGCCGGGCTGGGGCTGGCTGAGCGATGAAGTGATCGCTGAAACCCTGACCTATGTGCGTACCCATTTCAATAATGAATCGGCTGTAACGCCGGCCCAGGTGGCCGAGGCGCGGCAGAAACTCAAGAAAAAATAAGACATGAGAAAGTTATTCTTCGCAGGTATGTTCACGGCTTGTATGGCGTGGACGGCTGGTTTTTCGCAAACCGCCCACCAGATCGTGATCAAGGGTGGTCATGTGATCGATCCGAAAAACAATATTGATGGCGTACTGGATGTGGCCATCGACAGCGGGAAGATTACTGCTGTCGCCGCGAATATCGATGCCAGCGGCGCCAGCCAGGTGGTGGATGCCAAAGGCTTGCTCGTTACGCCCGGACTGATCGATATCCATACCCATGTGTTCTGGGGCGTTGAGCCCGATCACCAATATGCCAATGGCAATCTCGCCGTACAACCCGATGGGTTCACCTTTCGCAATGGCGTCACCACCATTGTGGATGCGGGCAGTTCGGGTTGGCGCAATTTCGCTACGTTCAAAGCACAAACGATCGACCAAAGTCGCACGCGCGTGCTGGCATTCCTGAACATTGTGGGCGAAGGCATGCGCGGTGGCTACGAGCAGAACATGAATGACATGGATGCGAAGATGGCGGCGACCATTGCACGGCAATACCCAAAAGATATTGTGGGCTTCAAGCTGGCGCATTATAACGGTCATGATTGGACGCCGACCGAGCGCGTAGTCGCGGCGGGCCGCATGGCGGGCAACCTGCCGGTGATGATTGATTTCGGAGGAAGCACACCGGCGTTGTCGCTCGAAAAACTATACCTGGAATATTTGCGTCCCGGTGATATCTACACGCACTGCTTTGCGCAGATCGACGGCCGCGAATATATCTACGACACCGAAGCCAAGAAAATGAAACCGTTCACCTATGTGGCCCGTAAAAAAGGCATTCAATTCGATGTGGGTTATGGCGGCATCAGCTTCGCATACTCACAGGGCATTGGTGCCATTAAGGAAGGTTTTTATCCCAACTCCATTAGTACTGATTTGCATGTGGGCAGTATGAATGCAGCGATGAAAGACATGCTGACCACCATGACGAAATTTTTGGCCATGGGTATGCCGTTGCAAGCGGTGATAGAAGCCAGCACCTGGAATCCGGCGCAGGAGATTCAACACAAGGAACTCGGGCATTTGTCGGTGGGTGCCATCGCTGATGTAGCCATTTTGGATTTACAGCAAGGCAAATTCGGTTTGTTTGATTATACCGGTTATAAGTTGACGACCGATAAGAAACTCGCGTGCGCGATGACCATTCGCGACGGGCGCATTGTGTATGACCTCAATGGCATTGCCGAACCGGTGATTGTGGGTGGTGGGCGTCGCAAGCCAAATGACAAATTTGCAGAATGGTACCAGACGCTGCCGTCGAGTAACAACAAAAAGCTTACACCGCATGCGAGCATCAACCAGGCGGAGTTTTTCCGGCAGTACCAGAAAAACCCGGCGTATTGGAACAAAGCGTTTGATTACCTGCATACAACCGACCTCGCGGCTTTAAAGCCCGGCACTTACCAGATTGACTCAGGTAATGTGTTTGCGATAGTGGTGGATGCTATTCCCAACGAACTGGAGAAGGTGAAGTGGGAAGCACACCGTGATTTCAATGACCTGCAATACATTATCCGCGGCAAAGCGACAATGGGAGTGGCTTCAGTAGATGATCCCTCGGGTAAAGTGATCGTGCCTTATTCGCCTACCAACGATATACTGCATTTCAGCAATGAGTTGGGCAGCTACTACCCGGCAGACCAGGGCACGTTTTTCATTTTTACGCCATTGGAGATGCATCGTCCGGGTATTCGCGCCGAAGGCAAGGGTGCCATCAAAAAAGTGGTGATCAAAGTAAGAGTACCTTAGTTGTCTAAACGAGCTGTATATGAGAAAACACATCTTGGTGCTGATCGGTATGGTGTTGATGGCGCAGGGCTTGATGGCGCAAACCATATCAAAAGAAGAGTTGGTATTCCTGACTTCCGCCTGGAAAGGGGAACGTTTTGCCGATGGCAGGCCGAAGATACCCGATGAGCTATTGAAGCGCGCTGCGAAAATCGGCATTGATGATGCGTGGACTGCGTTGAAAAACGCCGGCTATACGAATCAGTTTGAGATTGGCTGGAAGCTGGTGAACGATACCATACCGGTGATTGGTCGCGCGTTGACGGCTGCTTTTATGCCTTCGCGCCCCGACCTGGAAAAAAATATCAAGGAGCGTGGGCAGCAGCAGGGACGCAAGGGCAATACCAATGCCTGGCCCATCGATATGCTGACCAAGGGCGATGTATATGTGGCCGATGGCTTTGGTAAGATCGATGGTGGTACCTTAATTGGCAGTACACTGGGCAATAGCATATTTGCCAAAACAGGAACGGGCGTGGTGTTCAACGGCGCTGCGCGCGATTTGTATGGTCTGGCGGAGATCAAGGGATTTAATGCGATGGTGCGCGATTTTCATCCTTCGTTTTTACAGGAAATGGTATTGACTGGATTGAATACACCGATTCGCATGGGTGCAGCGATTGTGATGCCCGGTGACCTGGTGATTGGCAATAAGGAAGGCGTCTTGTTTGTGCCGGCGCATCTGGCGGAGATGGTGGTGGCAACGGCTGAGTTCGTTACCATGAAAGACCAGTTTGGTTTTGAGATGCTGAAGAGCGGCAAATATTCCACCGGGCAAATTGATAGCCAGTGGACCGAAGAAATCAAAAATCATTTTTTAAAATGGCTCGAACAACATCCGGAGCTCGGCAAGATGACCAAGGCCAGTCTGGATGAAGTGATGAGCAAAAGAACCTGGTAACCAACGAACATGACTGAAACGCTTGCCAAACAACGTTGGGTGCGACTGATCCCCATCGTTTTCATAACCTATAGCCTGGCCTATCTCGACCGGGCCAATTTCGGTTTTGCCGCTGCGGGTGGCATGGCGAAGGATTTAAATATTACGCCAGCGATGTCGTCGTTGTTGAGTTCCTTGTTTTTTCTTGGTTACTTCTTTTTTCAAATTCCCGGGGCACTGTATGCGGCCAATAAGAGCGCAAAAAAGTTGGTGTTTTGGTCGCTCTTGTTGTGGGGCGGGCTCGCTACACTGACTGGCCTCATCAGTAATGTGCATTGGTTGATCGTGATCCGTTTTGCATTGGGGGTAGTGGAAAGTGCGGTGATGCCGGCGATGCTGATTTTTTTAAGCCGATGGTTTACGAAGCGTGAACGGTCGCGCGCCAATACATTCCTGATTCTCGGCAATCCGGTGACGATATTATGGATGTCGATTTTATCGGGCTACCTGATCAAATCGGTGGGCTGGCGTTGGATGTTTATTATCGAGGGCATTCCCGCGGTGCTGTGGGCGGCGATCTGGTGGAAGATGGTAGAAGAACGGCCGGCTGCGGCAGCCTGGCTTTCGCCGGCAGAAAAGCAGCAATTGGAAGAAAAACTACAGGCCGAACAGCAGGGCATCAAACCCGTGCGCAACTATGCAGAAGCGTTCCGCTCAAAGACCGTAATTCTGCTCTGCTTGCAATATGCATTGTGGAGCATCGGGGTGTATGGATTTGTGATGTGGTTGCCATCGATCATCAATGCGGCGCCGGGCAGCAATATTGTAACAACTGGTTGGTTGTCGGCCGTTCCATTTTTGCTGGCCGCTGTTTCAATGTTGGTCGCGTCTTATTTCTCCGATAAAACCTTGCAGCGTGCGTTGTTTGTGTGGCCGTTTTTATTAGTGGGTGCGATTGCGTTTTACTGTTCTTACCTGGTAGGAGCCAATCATTTTTGGGTGTCGTTTGTGTTGCTGGTTATCGCCGGTGGCGCGATGTATGCGCCTTACGGGCCCTTCTTCGCGGCCATTACCGAAGTGCTGCCCCGCAATGTGGCAGCCGGTGCCATTGCGTTGATTAATAGCTTTGGCGCCCTGGGCTCTTTTGCCGGCGCTTACCTGGTGGGTTACCTGAATGGTACTACCGGCGGTTTCGGTGCCTCTTACATCTTTATGGCTGGGTCGCTGTTGGTTTCGGCGTTGATCACCCTGATGGCGCTCCGAAACAACAAATAATGTAAAGGCACAGGCAAAAAAATAACTTCAGCACTTGTCTACGATCGACAACCAATCATTGCAAGCAGCACTGGCGCTGGCGGTGAGTGAAAGCACCGGATTGGTGTTATCGCCCGCGGCTTCATGGGAAGAGCTGCGTGCTGCATTGAAGGGTTGGATCGACCAACGATTGGGCAACGACCTGGATACCGTGATCCGACTGCTGTACCAGGTAGACGTAGATGAACAGCGCCTGAAATTTTTGTTGCAGGAGAAAGTAGGCGAGGATGCGGCGGGGGTGATGGCTGATCTTATCATCGACCGCCAACTGGCAAAAATTGCTTACCGGCAGGCGCAAAAAAACGCACCGCCACCGCCGGAAGTCGACGAAGACGGTGCGCCGTTGGAAAGATGGTAAGCGCTACCGAAAACAAAAAGGACTAGGCTGTTTTTACTTTTGACCGCAGTTTGGCGATGGACGCCCTGGCGGGTTCGGTCAGCAATAATTTGCCACTGATCGCTGCATTGTCGAACAGCAGTTGGTCCCAGTGGTCTGTATTTTTCCAGAGTAATTTTTTGATATCGGCCATGGCCTGCGGTGAAGAATTTGACAGCGTGGTGGTCAGTCGCAGGATAGATTCATCCATGCTTTCCACATTGGGATGTAATTCAGCATACAATCCTTTGCGACGTGCCCAGTCGGCATTGCGCCACATGGTAGAATCAATGGCGAGTTGTGAAAACGATGACAGTCCGACTTTTCGTTCAACGGCCGGGCCAACCACAAAGGGGCCGATGCCGAAAGACAGTTCGCTGAGTCGGATATCTGCGCCTTCAACAGCAATGGCGTAGTCGAGCGCCGCGGCGATACCAATGCCGCCGCCAACACATTTTCCCTGGATGCGGCCCACAATAAATTTGGGCACTTTCCGCATGATATTGATGAGTTCAGCGAAGCCGCTGAAGAAATGTGTTGTTTCTTCGAGGGTGGTCAATTGCACGAGCTCATCGAAAGAAGCACCGCTGGAAAAAACCGTGTCGCCGCCCGACTTAAGCAGGATGACACGTACTTCTGCATTGTTTCCATGCGAATGAATTTCTTTGGCGAGTTCGCGCAGTAGGGAACCGGGTAATGAATTGCCTTGGGGGTGATAAAACTCAACTGTCGCTATGCCTTTGTGAATCTCCGATTTAACAAATCCGCCGCTTGCTTCGTGAATCATAGATTAAAAATTTTGGTTCGGGGCTATTAAAGATAATTATCGCCCCGTTATCCATAAGTTAACGTAAACCTATCTTAAAAATTACCTGATCTTTGGTTCTTCAAAAATAAGATATGAAGCAATATTTTTTTTATGTGGCGATGGTGCTAACGGTGGCGGCCTGCAACGGCGGCGACAAGCACGAAGGTCATGAAGGCCATGAAGACCACGCTGCCGCACGCAAAGATGGCTTTTCAGAAAAGCCGGTGACGCTGGAAGACAGCCTGTACAAACAGGTGATTGCCGGGCACGACGAAGCGATGGCGAAAATGGGCAAGATCAGGGGCTTTCAATCAACAGTAAAAGACAAACTGGATAGCCTGAAAAAGCTGCCGTCGGGTAAGCTGAAAGAGGGGTTGCTGGCTGATTATAAGTTGCTGGCTGCCCAACTAGACACGGCCTATGTGGGTATGAACAACTGGATGGAACATTTCAATCCAGATTCAGCCAAAGAAGATGCAACCAAGCGAATTGAGTACCTGCAGTCGGAACTGGGCAAGGTGAGCAAAGTAAAAGAGGCCATTGTCAGCGGCCTTGCGACAGCAGATTCTGTACTGAAAAAATAAACCGGTTGGCTGTTGTCAGGCCTTTCGGCGTTTTTCTATTTCGCGGGAGAGGGCGTTGAAGATTTCATCAACAGTGCCTTCTCCTTTTACTTTTACCACTTTATCGTCCAGCGCATAATGGTCGGCCACAGCCGAAGTTTTCTTATGGTATTCGATGATGCGCGCGCGGATCACCGACTCGTCGGCATCGTCGGATCGGCCGGAGGTGAGTCCGCGGTTCAGCAAGCGCTTCACCAATTCTTCTTCAGACACATCGAGGGCAAGCACCACGTTGATGGCCTCGTTCCGCTCGCCGAGCAGGTTATCGAGCGCTACACTCTGGGCCTTGGTGCGGGGAAATCCATCGAACAGAAACCCATTGGCATCGGGATTGGCGTCGAGGGCGGCGCTGATCATGCCGATCACCACTTCATCGGGAACGAGTTCACCTTTGTCCATCAAGGTTTTGGCTTCCAGCCCCAGGGCGGTTTTGTTGGCGATTTCGGAGCGCAGGATATCGCCGGTGGAGAGGTGTTTGAGGCCAAATTTTGCGATCAGCCGTTCAGATTGTGTGCCTTTTCCACTGCCTGGAGGTCCAAATAGAATTAAATTGAACATGTTGCTTGCTACGGGTGAGGGTCAAAAATAGCAATTGCGAAGGAAAAAACCGCAGGTCGACCGATACTGCTGGCTGCCGACAACCATTATCGGGCACAATTGTTACAGTAAAACGGGTACAATCAATACAGAACCACGCATGAAACAGTTTTTATACCTACCGGTATTGGCGACTTGCCTCTTGTTACAGCAATGCAGTTTTTCGCAGGAGCCGGCTAAAAAAACAGATAAAAAAAACAACCATATGGCAGACAACAGCCCTAAAAACCCGGTTTATTCCCGGCAAAGCAAAGACACGGTAAACCTGACGGATGCAGAATGGAAGAAAATTTTGCCGGAAGACGTGTACACGATTGCGCGTTTGAAGGGTACGGAGCGGCCGTGGACTAGCCCGTTTGAGGAGTCGAAAGAAATCGGCACCTATTATTGCAAGGCTTGCGGCAATCCGTTGTTTAAGAGCGATACAAAATTTGAAAGTGGCTGTGGCTGGCCGAGTTTCTACGAGCCCATCAGCAAGACCAGCATTATCTATACGCCCGACAATACCCATGGCATGCGTCGAACAGAAGTGCAGTGCGGCCGATGCAAAGCCCACCTGGGGCATGTATTTGAAGACGGTCCGCCGCCGACCGGCCTGCGTTATTGTATCAATGGCGTGATACTGGATTTCGAAAAAGGGAAAGAAAAGACTGATTAACGGCTGTTGTGGTAGATTGATCGAAAGGATTCTTTTCTGGGTGGTATAGTGTAGATATTTATACCAGAAACAATGCGATGATTGATCGCTAGAAATAATTACTCGGTTGTTATTCTCTGGACATGGTAAGTAAATAAAAAGCATTCCTTTTAGGAATGACTTTTTATTTACTTACGGTTTAAGGTTTAAAGTGTAAGGGTTTAAGGTTGCTCCGCGTGCGAGGGTCAAGATGAGTTGTGGTGACCATCAACTTTTTAGTTTTTTTCTTTCTCGTCGTTGTTTGCGATGTCATCATCGTCATCTTCACTGTCTTCCATGGTGGATTCGGTCCAGGGGTCGCCGATGAATGCGCGGTCGAGGGATCGGCCGAAGTTGAGGTCGAAAGCTTCGTTGAGACTGCTGTCGCTAATGACCAGTTGTTCCAGGGCAACAAGCCGGATATCGTCGGGGAGTTGGTCGCCGGTTAAGAATTGCCAATCGCCATTTTTATCGTGAACAACGTTTAGAATGGGCTGGTTGAGATCAAGCCATTGCCGGGTGGTGAATACGCCCAGGTTTTTTGGTTCCCTGAATTTGAAGTCCGCATTTCGATCAAGCAAAGGTTGGATGTGCAGGAATTTTTCTTCAAAGATTTCTTCCCAGGGAAATTTGTTGTTTCTATCTGTCCATATTAGTTGAACAGCCGGAAAAGTTGTTTCGCCATAATAATTTATAGCAGCCCCCAAATAGTCGGGAATATTTCTTTCGTCCACCGGCAAAAATATCGCGCGGCCATCCTTAAAAATGCCACTATAGTCGCTGTATGTCTTAATGGTTTCGCCTTGCTTTATAAGGGCTGCAACGTCGTTGATGATTTCGTGCGCAATTGTATCGGGTAGTCCAAAGCAGATGATTTCAGGCTGCTGGTAGGTGTCAAACAAACCGATGCTATAGGAAAAAGAAGGCGAGTAGTCGGAACTGTTCACCACGATCACCTGTAGGCCGAACTTGGCAATGTTTATTTTGGTCTGCGCCAATAAATCGTCTTTACCGATGCAGTGATGGTCTTTTTCTTCGTGCATATATTGGTTTGTTTTGTGGCCATTCATCCTGGCCATCGCGTGCAGCCTGCCACTTATTTTAACCCTCGCACGCGGAGCAACCTTAAACCCTTAAACTTTAAACCTTACAAAAAAAGCCGGGCACAACCCCGGCTTACTATCACGACTTGCCTCCCGGCTTTTACAGGCTCATTTGGCCTGATCGAGTTCTATTTTAACGGTAATCTCTACGTCTTTTCCTACTACGAGTCCGCCAGTTTCAGTGGCACGATCCCATTTGAGGTTGTAGTCGAAACGGTTGATGGTCGTAGTGGCTTTGAAGCCGGCCTTGGTGCCGCGCTGGCCAGTGATTGATCCACCGTAGGTGACATCAAAAGTGACGGGTTTGGTAACGTCTTTGATGGTGAGGTTGCCGTTGAGTTTGTATTTGTTGTCGCCCAGCGCCTGCATCGAGGTGCTTTCAAATTTGATGGTGGTGAACTTTTGCGCGTCGAAGAAGTCGGGGCTCTTCAGGTGATTATCGCGGTTCTCGTTGTCGGTGTTGATTGAGCTAACATCGATGGTGAAGGCGATTTTGGCATCGGTAAAATCAGGCTTGGTATTTTCAACGGTACCATTCCATGATTTAAAGGTTCCTTCTGCTTCGGAAACAACCATGTGACTAACAGAAAAGCGAACACTTGAATGGGTTTTATCGAGGGTCCATTTTGTTTGTGCAGATAGGTTGGTGTTGAGCATAAGGGCAGCAAAAGCGAAAAGCCCGGTGGCGAATAATTTCATAAATATTTTTTTACTGTTTCAACACCAAAAATAAGAGGAAACTAGCTACCTAAATGCTATTAATTTATAATTCGAGGGCGTTCAGTTGTTGCTGGGTAAATGGCTTTTCGATGATGTGCAGCCTGTTTTTCTGGGTTGTATCGGGCATAGCGGGATGAAAAGCGCTGATCAGGTGCACGTTTAAAGCCGGGTACTGCTGGAGAATATGGTCGGCTTTGTCCCAACCAAGACCATCGGGTAAGTTGTTGTCTAAGAATAAAATGTCGGGCTGCCAGGATTCGAGTTTCGTGAGGCCATCCTGCAGGGTATTGGCAACCGCCACCTGGAACTTTTTCCGGGTGAAATAAATCTTGAGCAGAAGACAGAGATCCTCTTCATCGTCTACAATCAATATTTTCTTCACGAGGCTCATCAATCAGATCATATAAAATCAATGCCACGAATATAATGGCCGCTCTTTGTGATTCAACGCCTTATCCGGGCAAAATATTTCACAATCGGGGATGGATTGCCTAGTCTCACCCTTCATTGGAAGCGGAAGCGGCATTTAAGGCGGGTTCTGCGTGGGCCATTGACCAAAATAGCTCGTAAACCCCGGCTGGCATAAAATTTTATAAAGGGTTATGTACACCAATAAAAACACGGTTATGAACACAACATCTAAAGTTATCCTGGGCGTATTGAGTGCCGCTGCTGTGGGAGCGGTAATTGGTATGTTGGTTGCGCCTGAAAAAGGCAGTGAAATGCGCGGTAAAATAGCCAATGGCGCACGCGATTGGGCAAGTGATTTTGCAGATTGGTTAACAGCTCGTCAGAGCGACTTGAAAGACGTAAAGAATAAGGTAAACAGTAAGGCAGAGGGACTGGTGCAGGATGCGAATGACGAGTGGAAAAAAGCTAAATCGGCGCTCAGCTAATTTGGTTTTGGTGATTCGTAACCGCGTGTACATAACACGCGGTTCCTTTTCATTTATACAGGTGTCGTCAAACGGCCGGATTGTATTGGCTGCATTGTAACCGCCCCTTTTTTTAGCCACACTGCAGGTTTGTTGGGTGGCTGCACTTGTTTGTGATTCTTTACGACCGCACTTGTGCATCATTCTTGACATCCGATATATTTACCATGGAAGCGATCAAAAATTCTGTTGAAGCACTGTTGGACCACAGCAGTGAATTGGCTGAGACATACTATAAGTTATCGGTCGCCAAAGTGACCGAAAAAGCAAGCAAGACAGCCGCCACAGGCAGTTTTGCGCTGGTTGCCGTGGCGGTGGGGGTGATAGTGTTGTTTATGCTCGGTTTGGGCTTTGCCTGGTGGATCGGCGAGCATCTGCAGAATATGAAAGCCGGGTTCTTCATTATGGCTGCAGTGTATGCAGTGTTGCTGCTACTACTGATTGTGTTCCGTCGCAAATTATTCATGTTGCCGATTGGCAACGCCGTCATCCGCTCGGTATATGACAACGAATATGACAACGAGAATAAATAATATAGAAGCCCTGAAAGCGGAACAGCTGCGTTTGCAAGCCCTGGTTGTTGTGCAGAAAGAACAGCTCAGTGTCGATATGAAACGGCTTCGGGCGCAATTGGAACCGGCCACTAAAATGCTGAACACCGTTGGGCAATTCGCCGGTGGCGGAAAAGGCAAATCGATTGTACAAACCGGCCTGGAGCTGGGGCTGGATGTATTGATGGGCCGCACGTTTTTCGCGAAAGCCGGCCCCGTAGCGCGGGTAGCCATGCCCTTTCTGATTCGCAATGTGTCAAAAGGCATTATAAACGGGAAGATGGGGAAAGTGGCCCGCGCGGTGGGTTCGCTGTTTAGCGGCAAGAAGTCGGCTACCTTGTCGACACAAGCGGCCGTGGAACGGTCTAAAACCAATGAACCGACGAAACAAGCCCCTGGCGGTAATCAGTCGATTAACGGGGTTCAATACAATTAATCAACGCCTTATATAGTCAGGGTATTTGTGCTGTTTTGAACCAGTAGGTTCTGATATCATCGATCGTTTGCAGCAGGGAATCAAACCCCACCGGTTTTACCACATACGTATTGGCGCCCAGTTCATAACAGCGGTTGATTTCCGTTTCGTTTTTGGTGGTCGTAAAAACAATTACCGGAATCTTTTTAAAGAATTCGTGCTCTTTGATTTCTTTCAGTACCTCCCGGCCGTCTTTTTTCGGCATGTTCAGGTCCAACAGAATAAAACCGGGCAACGGACGATTTTTCGGTTTTTCGGTTTGTTCCAACGAGCGTAGAAAGTCCATCAGCTCCACGCCGTTTTCCACAAATACCAGCTCTTCGGCGTAGCTTTTTTCGGCAAAAGCCGTTTCCAGCAGGAAACGGTCGTCGGCATCATCTTCAGCAACAAGGATATATGCATTCCCCATGCGCTAAAAATAAGAAAATGTTTATGCTGAATGCAGGCCATAAACATTTTGTGGCTGCAATTCAGCAGCCCTGTGTATTTCTTTCCCTACCTGTACTCAATTCCGTTTGAAGCCACCGGCAATGAGGGAAATCAGAAAGAAAACGATAAAAATGTAAAAGAGGATTTTGGCGATGCCGGCAGCACTGGCGGCGATACCGGTAAAACCAAATAAGGCGGCTACCAACGCAATTATCAAAAACGTAATGGTCCAACGTAACATAGTTGTAAATTTGTTGTGAAGAAAGTGTTTTAACAGGCAGGAAAAGAACCATGCCAGCGAATTGGTTGTTGACTGGTATGTTTTTCGATACTATTTACCACATTCAATTGGCACCAAATGGAAAACAACATCCACGTAAAACTTGAGTGCAGCATTTCTGATCCCCGCGCCTTGAATTCTCTGATGGAACTGATGCTGGAGAAACTTAAAATGATCCAGGCTATTACTGGTCCCATGCAGCGAATGGAGTTAAACCTCTTTGACGACGCCGGCACCGACAAGATCGCCCTGTTTAGGCTTATCAGCGACAATGGCAACATGACCGAGTATTCCCGTTCTAAAAGATGGGATGATGCGCTCTTGAATGCGATTGAAAAAATCAGGGAACGTTGTGTTCGGCTCAACCCCTGGGAACAGCTTGCCTGAAGCCACAAATGCTTGCCGTAAAACCGGACGCCAGCCACTGGCCTCCGGTTTTTTTATGCGCAGCCGGATTTGATGTAGAGGATTTTCTGCTTTTGGCTTCGCCGCCCTGGACAGACGCCCGCTGATTTACATGCGCCAATTTGGTTTGCGTGCCCAAATTGGGGAAATTCGTCTACGCGGCCCCTGGCAATAACCAAGTTGCGGTCAAACAGTTAATTGATGAAGTTCTTTATATTTCTGATTGCTAGATAGTTACACATTATTTAATTGTTTTGGGGTGATAAGACCAGTTTGGCTTTTTAGTTGTTTTTCTTAATAGACCTCAACTAAAGCAATATGATCAGTCAACAGCAACACCAGCAGCAGACATTAAAAATTCTTCCGCAGCAGATCCAATTGCTGAACCTGTTTCAATTAAACAGTCTTGAGCTGCAAATGCATCTTCGCCAGGAAATGGACCAGAACCCTTACCTGGAAGAGATCAACGATTCCCGCGAAACCGATGCCGAAAAATTTGACCGGGAAGCCGAGCAGGATTATAAAGACTGGGATGAGTTTGCCGACAACGATGTGCCCGACTACAATAAAGAATACGCCAATTACTTCAGTGAGAACAATATGCCCGAACGCCCGATTGTATCGGTGGCCGATTTTCGGGAAGAAGCCAAACGCCAGTTAGCGCTGCTGCCCCTGCCCGAGCGCATCCAAACCCTGGCGATTTACCTCATCGATTCGCTGGAAGATTCGGGACTGTTGGCCAAAGACCTGGAAACCGTAGCAGATGATTTTTCATTTAGTTGTTTTATGACCACGCCCGAAGAGTTGGCGGTGGCGCTCGAGGTTGTTCAATCGCTGGAGCCCGCCGGATTAGGTGCCCGCGACATCCGCGAAAACTGGTTGCTGCAATTGAAGCGCTTAAAAAGCAAACGACCCGATGTGCTCAAGGCCATGGCCCTGGTTGAAAATTATTACGAAGATTTTACCAGTCGCCGGTTCGAGAAAATCATGCTGGAACTGGGCCTGGAAGAAGATGAGTTTCGCGTGGTGGTGGCGTTTTTGAGCAAGCTGCCGATGCGGCCCATTAAAGAATACGCCAATTCCATTTCGCCCAAAGACAATATTGTTCCTGATATCCAAATCAGCCTCGACAACGACTTGTTTTCTGTGACCGTTTGCGGCATCAGTTCAGAAAATTTTCGGGTAAGCGATGCCCTGCAGGAAAATATGAAGGCAACCAAAGACAAAGCAGCCCTGCAATACTTAAGAAGTAAGTTGCAATCAGCGAACTGGATATTGTACGCGCTTCGCCAGCGAAACGAAAGCATGATGAAAATCACCAAAGCCATTGTGCAGTTCCAGAAAGAATTTTTTATTGATGGCGATATCACCCGACTGCAACCGATGATCCTGAAAAATATTGCAGACAAAGTAGGGCTGGACATCTCCACGGTATCGCGACTGACCAGTAATAAATTTGCTGACACGCATTTTGGCACCATTCACCTGAAAGACCTGTTCACCGAAGGTATTATCAACAAAACAGGCGAAGTAATTAGCAACCGCGTTATCCAAAATGCATTGGAAGAAGTGATTGAACAGGAAGACAAGAAGAACCCCTATACCGACCAGCAGCTCGTAAACATACTGATGAACCGAGGATATAAGGTAGCGCGAAGAACCATTGCCAAATACCGCGACCTCCTGCAAATACCGGTGGCACAGGTGAGGGCAATGTGGGCATAAGAACCAAGAATACCAAGACAGGCATAAGACGATTAAAAGAATAATGACTAATTAGATGCAGAAAATTCTGGTGATAGACGACGATCGCGACATGTGTATGTTGCTGAACAGGTTCCTGAGCAAACAGCAATTTGAGGTGCAGGAAATGTACAATGGTAAGAAGGCACTCGACTGGCTTTCGCAACACAAACCCGACCTGATTCTGAGCGACTTTCGCCTCGAAGACATGGACGGCAAACAATTGCTAACCCGGTCGCGAGAATTATATCCCGATGTTCCCTTCATCATCATCACCGGGTACAGCGATGTAAAGCTCGCGGTAGAAGTATTGAAATTGGGCGCGTTTGATTATGTGACCAAGCCGGTATTTCCCGACGAGATCCTGATAACCATTCGCAAGGCCTTAGCCACCCCTGCGGCCGTACACAGTTCTTCGGTATCACCCCGCGAACGGGTAACACCGGTCAGCGTATCATCCGCCAAAAAAATCGACAAGCCGGTATTGGAAAAATATATCTGGGGCAATACCCCGGAGATGAGAAATATTCTCAAACAGATTGAATTGGTATCACCCACCAACTACAGCGTGATCATTTATGGTGAAAGCGGCAGTGGTAAAGAAGCCATCGCCAGTAAGATTCATGAAATGAGTAAACGACGCGATAAGCCTTTTATCGCGATTGATTGCGGCGCCTTGTCGAAAGAGTTGGCGGGTAGTGAATTGTTTGGGCATGAAAAAGGCTCTTTCACCGGCGCGCTGAACCAAAAAGTGGGCAGTCTTGAACTGGCCGACGGCGGAACCGTTTTTCTCGATGAGATTGCCAACCTTCCATACGATATACAGGTGTCGTTGTTGCGGGTGGTGCAGGAAAGAAAAATCCGCCGTGTAGGCGGAAACAAAGACATTGAACTTGACCTGCGCATCATTGTGGCCAGCAACGAAAAATTGTGGGAAGCTGCCCGCAACGGCAAGTTCAGGGAAGACCTCTACCATCGCTTCAATGAGTTTAGCATCAACCTGCCGCCTTTGCGCGAGCGCACAGAAGACATACTTTTGTACGCGCGTCATTTCCTGGCCATGACAAACGACGAGCTCGGCAAAGAAATACGCGATTTTAGCAAAGAAGTGCAACAGGTGTTTTTGCATTATACCTGGTTTGGTAATTTGCGCGAACTGCGCAATGTGGTAAAACGGGCGGCGCTGTTAACAGACAGCAGCCAAGTAGAAATGCAAGCCCTGCCCTTCGAGATCACGTACCATGATAAACTGAATTACGAACGACCTGCAATGACAGAAATGCCATCGTATGTAGCGGTGCAACCAGAGCCACCAGCCATGCCCTCCAGCAGCAAGCAGGTTATTTCAGAACAGTCGTTGAAGTCGGCGAGTATCGATGCAGAATATGAAATGATTGTAAAAGCACTCCGGCAATCCAATTTCAATAAAACCAAGGCCGCCAAACTGCTGAACATAGACCGGAAAACATTGTATAATAAAATGAAGCAGTACCAGCAATTCAACAATCTCTAATGGTAACGGGTGAGGATAGCACTGTGTTGCGTGGCCTGCGTAGCTTGTGGGCTTCGGGGGAAAAAGATGAAAATCAGCTTCACTCAATAGCTGATCTCTTTCCTGACCTCGTGTATGTATATGAAGTAAAAGATAAAAAGCTCCGGTACATCAATCGGCGTATTCAGGAGTTGTTGGGTTTTGACCAGGAAGAAGTGTCTGGTTGGGAGGATAAATTAAACAGACTGGTTTTCAAAGACGACCTTCCACTCGTAGAGGAAGAGTTGAATAAATACAGTCTGCTCCAAGACGAAAACAGTCACAGTTACAATTGCCGGCTGAATTCCAAGGCCGGCGAGTTTCGTTATTTCAAAACCACGGGCACGGTGTTGCGTCGTGACGCCGAAGGCAGGCCGGAGTCGATGCTCTTCATGGCGCAGGATATTTCTGTTCAGGTAAAAATGGAACAGGAGAAACTGGCCTTGCTGGCTATGCTGGCAGAAAACGAACGGATGTTGCATTCGGGCGTTTGGAACATGGATTTGGTAAACAATACCATGGATTGGTCGGATGGCATGTATGCGATGATGGGTTACAACAGAGAAGAACAGGCTGATATAGATGCAGACTGGTTTTGGGAACAGGTGTATACGGCAGATATCAGTCAACTGAAAGCAACCATCGCACAATCGATCGAAACCGGCGAAACTTTTGAAACCGTGTATTCCCTGACGCGCAAAGATGGCAGCAGGTTATTTGTAGAAACCATTGGCAAAGCAACCCTGAATGCGGCGGGCAAAGTAGTAAAAATCTCAGCCACCAGTCGTGATATATCAGATCAGTACCTGCAGAATTTAGAGTACCAGGCCAATAAGCAACTCCTTGCCCAAACCGAGCAGATGTTGAACTATGGCATATTTGTATGGGACCTGGTCAAGAATGAAATCTCCTGGTCGGCCGGCCTGTATGATATTTTTGATGTGGCGGCCGAAGACCGTGTTGACCTGATTGCGCCCGATTGGTTTTATGCGCATGTATTGGAAGAGGATCGCGAAATTTTGCGGCATACTGTGCTCGACGCCGTGGCCGCCCAGCGTGGCTTTGAATGTGAGTACAGTATCATCACCGATAAAGGCGTTGTAAAAAATGTGATTTCACGCGCCAACCTGGTAATGGACGACAACCGGTTGCCGGTTCGCATGATGGGCAATACCCATGATATTACCCAGGTGAAGAAAGTGGAAAATGAATTGAAGCGAAACCTGCGGGAGTTAAAACGATCCAATACCGAATTGGAAGAATTTGCCTATGCTGCCAGCCATGATTTGCAAGAGCCGCTGCGCAAGATTACCACCTTCGGTTCGCGGTTCAAACACAAGTATGGCGACCTGGTGGGCAGTGAGGGCCAGATGTATATCGATCGCATGCAAACTGCGAGCGATAGCATGCGCGTATTAATTGATAACTTATTAGACTTATCGCGCGTAACCCGCGCCGATCATATGTTTGAACCCGTCGACCTGGGCAAGCTGGTTCGATTGGCGCAGTCTGATCTTGAAATATTAATTGATGAAAGCAAGGCCAGCATTGTAGTGGCCGATTTGCCGGTGGTAGAAGGCATTCCCACCCAATTGCGGCAAATGTTTACCAACCTACTGAGTAATGCACTTAAATTTGCCAAACTAGGCACGATGCCGTTGATTGAGATTTCAGGGGAGCGGCTGGGCAGGCGCGAAATGGAGGAGCATTTTCTGGTGGCCGACAAAACCTATTTTCGGATTGATGTAAAAGACAATGGCATCGGCTTCGACCAGGAATACGAAGAGAAAATATTTCAAATTTTTCAACGTCTTCATGGAAAATCCGATTATCCGGGTAGCGGCATCGGGCTGTCGATTTGCAAACGAATTGCAGAGCGGCACCAGGGGTTGATCAGCGCTACCGGAAAAACGGGCGAAGGCGCTGTGTTCAGTATTATCTTACCTGAAAACCAGTAAGTAATGCCTTTCACTACCAAGATGACCCGCATCCTTATCGTAGATGATGATGAAGATGACTTCTTTATTACCAGCGATTATATCAAAGAAATTGAAGGCGGCCGGTTCATTATTCAATGGGTGCAGCAATACAAGGACGCGCTGGCGTTCATGAAAGAAAAAGCATTTGATATCTATTTCGTCGACTACCGGCTGGGGGCTAAAACCGGACTTGACCTGCTGAAAGATGCCATCGCGGCAAATTGCGAAGAGCCAATCATTCTACTAACGGGCAAGGGTAACCGAGATATTGATCGACTGGCCATGAAGTCGGGTGCTTTCGATTACCTGGTAAAATCAGAACTCAATACCGAGAAATTAGAGCGAACCATCCGCTATGCACTGGAACGCGCTACCTATATCAATGCCATTCGAAAGAATGAGCGAAAATTCAGGAATATTTTCGAACAGTCGATGGATGCGGTATTCATGGCTGATATGAACTTACATGTGTTGGAGATCAATCGCGCTACCTGCGCGTTATTACAAACGCCTGCTGAAGCCATTCTTGGCAAACAATTGTCAGCCTTGCTGGTAGAAGGGGTGGAAGTGAAGCGGTTGTTGCAATTATTGGAAGCGGGACAAGGTGTGTACGACAAAGAAGTAGAAGTGAAGACCGGTTTGGGAGCTAAAAAATCCTGTATCCTATCGGCCTCGGTGGAGTCAGATGAAAGTGGCAAGCCCTATATCCAGGGCATGATGCATGATATTACCAACCTGAAGAAAAGCGAATGGCTGAGTTTGCAAACGGAGAAACTGGCCGCCGCAGGTCGTTTGGTTCGAACACTGGCGCATGAAGTCAGAAATCCGTTGAATAATATCACTTTGTCGGCCGAGCAACTGCAATTGGAAACGCAAGACGAAACCAGCCTGCTCTATCTCGATGTTATCAGGCGAAACAGTGTTCGCATCAGTAATATCATTACTGAATTATTAAACAGTTCGAGACAAACCGAAATAGAAGTGCAGGTAGCCAGCCTGCAAGATTTGCTCAACGATGTGTTGAGTGATGCAGCCGATAGTATGTCGCTCAAGGAAGTAAGCCTGGTTAAGTCCGAGCACCCCTCGCCCTTGTTGATATTAACCGATCGCGATAAATTGAAGATTGCGTTCATGAATGTGATCGTGAATGCCATTGAAGCGATGGACGAAACCAGAAAGGAAAGAAAGTTGACCTTGAAGATTTCGGAGACCAACAAATTTGGCGTGGTGGAAATCACCGATACCGGTGCCGGTATTCCCGCAGAAAGCATGGGCAGACTTTTTGAGCCTTATTATACCTCAAAACGAAATGGCATGGGCCTGGGCTTGGCATCTACCCTGAATATCATTCAAAGCCATAAGGGCTTTATCGATGTGCATACTAACGAGGGTGAAGGAACCAGTTTTATTATCAACCTGCCATTGGTAGAAGAAGGGATGTAAACCTTCTCCACCAGCGCTTGAGTCAAGTCGGGTCTATTTCTTTCGATTCTCTTTTTATGATGAAGACGGCGGTATCGTTGGGGCGAATGCCCTGGCCATATTCCACTGCCCAGGCTTTTGTAAAAGCGGCGCCTATGAAGAGGATCACAGATGAATAATACACCCAGGCCAGGATGATCATGATGGAAGCCGCTGCACCATAGGTAAAACCAAAATCAGCGTTGCCGATATAGAAACCGATCAGGAATTTGCCAATCAGAAAAAGTACGGCCGTAAATGCGGCACCCCGGAGACTGTCTTTCCAGGCAATGCTGGCATCGGGCAACACCCGAAAGATGATGGCGAAAAGAATACTAATGGCCAGGAAAATCATGATGATGTTAAACACATATACCGCCACCACCGCCAGGCCTGGAAAGTTGGCCATGAGACGTGTGTTGAGCAGGTCCATCAGGGCATTTACAATCAAGGAAACAATCAACACAAAACTTGTTGCAACCACCAATGAAAAAGACAGCAGGCGATTCAACAGCAGCTTGAGCCAGCCTTTTTCGGGTTTCGCTTTAATAGACCAGATATAATTGATGGAACTTTGTATTTCAGTAAATACACCTGTTGCACCAATCACCAATATGACCAGGCCGACGATGGCGCCTGTAACAGAATTGTCAGATTTCTGCGCATTGCTGATGATAGATTGAATCTGCAGGGCGGTTGAATTGCCCAGCAGGCCGTTTAATTGGCCGAAGATTTTTCCTTGTACCGCGTCCTTCCCGTAAAAAATGCCCGCAAAAGAAATGATCAACAATAAAATAGGGCCGAGCGCAAACACCGTATAATAGGAAAGGGAGGCGCTAAGTTTAAGGCCATTGTCGTCCATAAAAGATTTGCCGGCCGATGACAGGCACCTGAAAAATTTTTTCATTTCAGTCATGCTGTCGACAAAAAGAAATTGTGCCGCAGATTTTACCCGGGTTTCCAAGCAGTTGGCCCATAAACCGGGGAATAGTTTTCTCATGCTTCGGCGCTTTGCGGCGGCACCTGATTTTAACGGACCACTGAAATCAATTTCTCCACCCCCAAAATAAGATCATGAGAAGTCTTCTGTATGTTATTGCGATCATCCTGGTTGTTGGGTGGCTACTCGGCGTTTTTGTATACAGTGCCACCGGCCTCATACATATACTACTGGTATTGGCGGTGATATCCATCCTGTTGTCGCTGATTCGCCGGGGTGTTGACTAATAGATGTTGCCATTGACTAGAGGCATGGGCTGTTCATCGTCGATGGGCTGCTAATCGTCTTTGGTCCAAATCTCGTGAATGGGATCGCCTTTGGAACTTTTTCCCTGGTGATCCCAGGTGTTTTGGGTGATTTGGTCAGTAAATGGCAGGGTCATGCCCACGCGGCTATTATCCCTCGAAAAGAAAAAAATAGTTTCGGTGTAATTACCGGGAACGTAGGAAAATTGTCCGCCGCCCGATCCAAAAAATTCGCCTGTCGCTGTATTGATTGCGGCCCAATGAAACCAGTTGCCCGCCAGTAATTTGATGGTCTTTCTGGCACCGGCGGGAATGGATTTCATGTCGCCGTCTTGCTGTCGTCCGGTAATCCGCCAAACAGCTTCTATATTGGTATTACTACTGCGCGTATGTGTCCAGCCGTTATCGGGTAGTTGTTGATCGAGTTTATCATGAAACCGACTGAAGAAATTGCTGTCGGTTGTTTTGACATGCACTTTGGTTATATCGCTCGAATTGAATTCGGTGGTTGTTTCAATGGCATGCGTGCCGGCGAAACTTCGCCAGGTGCCGCCCTCGGTATGCAGAAAGCGATGTGCTGCAAAAACGGAATAACTGTAATAACCCGGCGTTACCAATACGAGATGGGTAATACTGTCTTGTTTGTACACCCAGGCGCCATGGAGATGGGTTTGGGCGCTGGCAGAAATAGCAAGCAGGCTGATCAGCGCTGCCAGTAGACTTTTCATGCGACTCATGCGACTGATTTCGCTGAATCTACGAAAAATAAAATTTATTTTTTTGCACTGAAGGTTACCACCACGCCGGCAACAGTTACAATGGCACCTGCATAGAGCGGCCAGTTCACTTGTTTTTTCTCTTTTTTGTTGATCTCTACGGGGCCGAGGTCAACTACTTTTTTTTCTTGTGTAAAACTGAAACCCCTGAACAACAACATCGCGATACCGGCCAGGATTAAAACAATACCAAAGACTTTCATATTCGTTGATTTTTTGAAGTGATAGGGCACATTAAAAAATTGTGCCATTGGCGGAAAAGCGTAACTTTAAAAAGATGATGATTGAGATGCATACACCTGCTTCTGGTCTGCCCGAAATAATTGTGCAGAAAGCAAAACAAGCGATGCTCACGCTCACTCACCTGCACAACGCCATCACCCGAATCCATTGTCGCTGGCGCGAAGACGGGGCCCTGGATACTACTGAAAATAAAATCTGTGAGATCAGGGCCGAAGTAGATGGCGAACAACTCTTCACCCATGCCCGCACCGATGATTATGCCAGTGCTTTAGAAGAAGCTTTCCGCCATGTGTGGAATCAAGTCAGTTTACTGGCAGCAAAGGCGAATGACTTACCCGATGCGGTTACCAGCACGGTTAAAGTATGAAGATTAAATGTGAAGCCCCGCTTATTAAAACGGCAGATCGTCGTCGGGGGCGGGATCAATCGGTCCGTTGAAAACCGGCGCGTTGCTGGCGGGTGATCCGGCACCCTGGGGTACAATTTTCCAGGCTTTTACATCGGTGTACCAGCGGCCATTGAATTCACGGCTCTCCACATCAAACGACACGGTAAGCTGGTCGCCTACTTTGAACTGGTTCATGTCGATTTTGTCGCCCCAAACGGCAATACATACTTTTTTCGGATAGGTATCGCCGGTTTCCAGAATGAAATCCTGCTTTTTCCACTGGTTGCCTGATTTGCCCTGCCCTGTTTGCACACCCAAGAGTTGTATCAGTTTTCCGTTGAGGTCCATCTTGATTTTTGGGCAAAGAAAGGGAATAATTAACTTTGCGCCTCAACACTTCTCATGAGCGACGCTATTAAGCACGAATGTGGCCTGGCTTTCATTCGTTTACGCAAGCCTTTTTCTTACTATTTGCAGCAACATGGCACGGTAATGTATGGGCTCAACAAGCTCTACCTGCTCATGGAAAAGCAGCACAACCGGGGTCAGGATGGGGCCGGAATTGCTGCTGTTAAGTTAAATGTTGAACCAGGTTATCCCTTTTTGCACCGGATGCGCAGCATCGCCAACCAGGCCATTGCAGATATCTTTCGCCAGGTGGCCGAAGAGATCAATGACCTGGAAAAATACCAGCCCGATTTACGCAAGCATCCTGGTTTGTTCAAGGGCCATGTTCGCTTTTTGGGCGAACTGCTGTTGGGGCACCTGCGCTATGGCACCCAGGGCAAGAACAATGTAGAGTTTTGCCATCCCTTTATCAAGCGCGATACCATTCAGTCGCGCAACCTCGCCCTGGCAGGCAATTTCAACCTGGTGAACACCGAAGAATTATTCGGGTTGGTCAATATTGACCCCGGTGTTTTTCAACGGCAAAGTGACCTGGCGGCCATGATGGAAGTGGTGCATCATTTCCTGGTGCAGGAAGATGAATTGAATCCCGGCAATCCGGATATGGTGCAGGTATTGAAGAAATCGGCCAAATGGTTTGATGGTGGCTATCATTTTGGCGGATTGGTGGGCAATGGCGACAGTTTTGTGATGCGTGATGCGCATGGTATTCGTCCGTCGTATTATTATATTTCAGACGATGTGATTGTGGCCGCATCAGAGCGGGCTGCGATTCGCACCAGTTTCAACGTGGGTGAAAACGAAGTCAAAGAATTGATGCCCGGCCAGGCCCTGATTGTTAAGGCCGATGGCAGTTACCAGATCGAACAGGTGCTGGAACCCAAAGAGCGCAAGGCCTGCAGTTTTGAAAGAATTTATTTTTCGCGCGGCAACGACGAAAAGATTTACCGCGAGCGCTCGCAACTTGGCTATAACCTCAGCGATGCGGTGTTGAAATCGATCGATTACAATTTAAAACATACCATCTTTTCCTTTATCCCCAATACCGCCGAAGTGGCTTTTTATGGTATGTTGAAAGGGATGGAAGACTACCTCAACACCATCAAGGTGCAGCGCATCATGGCCTGGGGGAAAGATTTTGACGAAGAGAAATTGTCGGAGATGGTGAACCGGCGCATTCGGGTAGAAAAGATAGCGATCAAAGATGTGAAGATGCGCACCTTTATTACCGAAGACGCGAGCCGCAATGAGATGGTGCAACACGTATATGATATCACCTATGGCACGGTGGTGCCAGGCCAGGATACCCTGGTGGTGATTGATGATTCTATTGTGCGGGGCACTACCTTGAAAGAGAGTATAGTACGTATGCTCGGCAGGTTGCAACCGAAAAAAATCATTGTGGTTTCGTCGGCGCCACAGATCCGCTACCCCGATTGTTATGGCATTGACATGAGTAAGCTGGGCGATTTCATTGCTTTTCGGGCAGCCATTGCGCTGATTCGCGAAAGGGGCATGGAGCACCAATTGAATGCCCTGCACGAAGAGTGTAAAGAGATGTTGCGAACCGGGCAGTTACATAGTAAGAATATTGTTAAAGAAGTATATGCGCCATTCAGCGCCGAAGAAATCTCCTGCAAAGTGGCCGAGCTGATCACTTCGCCCGAAGTGAAGTCGGAAGTGGAAGTGATTTTTCAGTCGATCGAATCGCTGCACAATGCCTGTCCGACCAATACAGGCGATTGGTATTTCACGGGTAACTATCCCACCCCCGGTGGTAATAAAGTCGTAAATACGGCTTTCCTGAACTATATGGAAGGCAAGAATGTGCGTGGTTATTGATTAATATCAACATCGGCAAAACAACTGGTTAAATCGGCTGTTCTGGCAACATATTTGTTTACCAAAATCGGCCGACCGTTTTTAATTACACAACCTATGAGGAACCAGTCAGTAACCCGCTGATTTGTTCATCCGTACCCAATGACAAGCGGTTAAGGAATCACAGAAGCCAGCTATCTTTAAGCAATGAAAACCATTTTTCTGGTTCGACATGCCAAAAGCAGTTGGGGTGACTTAACGGTTTCAGATTTTGATAGACCTTTAAGTGATCGTGGGCAGCGTAATGCGCCAGAAATGGCGCAACGCCTGACCCTTCGCGGTGCGAAAATCGATCAGTTCATCTCCAGTACTGCCAAACGTGCGGTACAAACAGCCCTCCATTTTATGAAAGCATTTGAGCGCAATCCCGAAGAGATTGTGCTGCGCAATGATATGTACCACGCCATGCCCGAAGTGTATTATGAGGTGATGGCCGGGCTCGACGACCAGCTCAATGCGGTGGCGCTTTTTGGTCACAATCCTGGTATTTCCTTGTTGGTGAATGAGTTGACCGATGTGCGGCTGGATGATATGCCTACCTGCGGCGTATTTGCCTTTGAGCTGGAGTCGACCCACTGGAAAAACATCCGGTCGGCCCGCAAGAATTTCCTGTTTTTTGACGCCCCGAAAACGGTTTAAATCCACCCGTCGGGTGTTACCCGTCGGGTGCTACCCGTCGGGTGGAGGAGATCGGCCTGGTTTACCACCCATCGGTTGGCGGCGGGATGCTGGTGCAGGCGCGCCAGGTATTCCTGCTCGGTTTGTCCGGGGGTCGGCACCAGCACCAGTTTTTTGCCGGTGCCCAGCAGGTCCATCAGGCTGGAATAACCACTTCTACACAGAATATAGGCAGCATTGGCGATCTGTTGTTGCAGGTCTCGTACCGGCAGGTGGTTGACTATGCGTATTCCAGGCGGCAATTCGGGTATTGCAGGTATTCCTGCCGCCTCGGGGAGTCCGCGAACCAGCAACAGGCTTTCACCCGGCTGTCGGCGCCAGCGTTCCAGCAGGCCGGCTTCCAAAATCGATCGCTGTGGTTCGGGGCCCGAGAGTATCACCAGGGTTTCCAGGCGGGCATTGGGCGCGGGCAGGCGGCCGATGCGGGTCAGTGGGCCGAGGTACCTGACGGGTGGAAGGGGCTTGCGCGCCGGGTGCGAAAGCGCGCCGGCAAGTCCCGGAGCTTCGGCATAATCGGGCACCCAGCATTCGGTAAACCGATTGATGTACTTGTACAGTTGCCGCTGCAGCAGGCTATCCGCGGCAGCGCCAAAAGGCGTTTTGGGCCGAAGCTGGTGGGTAATAAACACCGAAGGCCTGCTTTCGTGGCAAAAACCATAACGGTTGTCGCTTATCAGGAGGTCAAATGACCGTTTTTCGAGCAAATTTGCTACCCAGTCGGCCTCCTGGCGGATGACGTTGTTAAGGCGCGGCAGGGCCAGGGCGAGGCTGGCAATCGTAGCGGCTCGGTTTTTGTGGTATCGTACCTGGTAGTCGGGCGGAGACAGGAATTCGAGGGCGGGAAACGCTTCGCGGATGAGTTGTTTTTGGGGTCCGTTGGCAGCAATCGTAAGGCGACAGTTCAGGTGCAGCAAGGTATTCAACAGGGGGATTATTCGGGACGCGTGGCCCAATCCCCAATCGAGCGGCGATAGAAGAATTTCAGCATGGGGCCGAACAATCGAGGGCGTTTTTAAAAATTCATCCAAGTAGAATACTTTTTTCTAAAAGATTAAGTTTACATTAGAAATCCAAAATATGAAGAAGACGGTTATTTACCTTGTTCTGATTGTATTGATTAGTAGTATAGCCACAGGATGCGCCAGCAGCGGAAAAGCCAAGGGCTGCGGTTGTAACCTGCACAAAGGCTTTGTGGGTTATTAAATCTGATAGAGATGAAAGCACCTGATCGCGATTTGCTTGTACTTTTAAAAACAGCCCGCCATAACGAAGCGGAAATGGAATTGGAACTGAGCCGGCTACACACGATGTTGCTGAATGTAGAAACTGCCCAAACATTCTGTCACGTTTTTGAAGTGATAGATTGCAACAAGTTCCGTGTGTTTGCCGACAGTCGTCGCATTTTGCAAACCATTGCCATCGGCGAATCAGCTTTTGTATTCCTCAACAACAAGAACTAGTGCTACTGCAACGCAGTTAAGGCATTGCCCAATAGGGTAAGCATGCCTGTTATGTCTTCCTTCTTACAAGTTCCCACACTTAAGCGGTACCAGGGCGAATCGGCCGCGGCACCAAATGCGTAAAACGGCACCACCGCCAGTTTTGCTTCTGCCAATAAATAAGCTGATACATCGGCCTGCGTGGCCAATACTTTTCCGGACTTGGTCTTTTTGCCGCGCAAATCAAATTTAACCGTAAGGTAAATGGCCGCCTGCGGCGGAACAGCCGCCACCGGGTGACCAGCTTGCTGTAATTGTTCTATGCCCTGGTGAATGGCGCGCAGGCGGAATTCCAATTCTGCCTTGAAATGCTGGAGATAATTTTCGATATCGGTTTTGCGCGCCAGGAAACGGGCCGTTGCTTTTTGTTCGGCCATCGGCGCCCAGGCACCTACATGCGAGAGGATGGCGTTCATTTTGTTGATCAGTTTCTGCGGACCAAAACTCCAGCCCACGCGTACGCCCGTGGCGGCAAAAACTTTGCTGATGGCATCGATAAACAAAGTGTATTCGCGCATGGCCGGTCGCAATGACACGGGGTTGTAATGTTTGATATCACCATAGGTCAGGTGCCCATACATTTGGTCGAACAACACATAGAGTTTTTTATCGCCCGCTGCGCGCGATGCATTTTCGGCGATCACGAGGTCGCAGATTTTTTCCAGTTCCTCTTTGTCAAAAGTAGTTCCGGTGGGGTTTTGCGGTGAGCACAGGGCCAGTAGTGATGCGCCTTTCAGTCGCGGTGCCAGCATACTGGCGGTTGGCATAAAATTGTTTTCGGGACCAGCTTCCACCACTACATGTTCGGCTTCGCAAAAATGCGTGTAGTGGTTGTTGTTCCAGGAGGGCACGGCATACACTACTTTATCGCCGCGATCTACCACAGCGCGAAAGCAGGCATAGATGAGCGGCCGTCCGCCAGAAGCCACCAGGCATTCTTCGGCGCGGTAATCAAGTGCTTCCCAACTGCTGGTGAAGTCAACAATGGCCTGGCGCAGGTCGGCATTGCCATTGCCCGCGGGGTAATTGGTAAAATGCTGGCGATAGGCTTGCACGATTTCGTCTTCCAGCGCCTGCGGTATCGGAAAAATCGAGGGATCGAAATCACCTACTGTGAAATTGAAAATTTTTTCGCCCTGGTTGATTCGTTCGCGGATTTCGCCGCCCAGTTTTACAATTTCTGAACCGATCAGGGTTTCCGACAAGCGACTTAACTGCTCTCCCATACTATGTGTTTAACGGGGCAAAGATACAAAACCGTGCGCCCTATATTTGCAGCCCCATGCAAAAACCGGAAACCAGTACCTTTTTGTTTTTCAAACCATCGCGTTTACGACAGCGATGGTCTCCTTTCGAACTGATACACGTGAGCCGGTCGGCACGTGGCGTTGATACTGCGCGTGAAGCGATTAACAACGAATTGTTGCAAAAATATTTTCCTGCCATGCCGGCGGCTGTGCGTGCCGTGTTTGCAGCCTTAAGTGATGAGAAATTAGCAACACTGGTCAACGAGCTAACCCGTACCCATGCCAAACAAAAGGCGGGCACTTCGTTGTCGTCGTTTGTAGAACGATCTTTTTTGCGACAAGTGCAGCCCCTCCTTGCCGCTGCATTCGGGTATGCCAGTGAACATCGTTGTTATCACCAAACCACGGTAGCGGCCACGGGCAACCTGCTTACCAGCACCTGTCAGTTGCATACGGCAACGCCGGTGTTGCATTTTGTGGTGGAAAGAACGGAAGAGAACGGGTTGTTGTTATTGGTAAAACTGACCATTAACGGTGATGTATATGCGCTGGATGAACTGAAGCGCGAGAAACTGGTTTTGCAACTCGATCATCAATATTATTTACTGCGGTATGAAGACTACCAGTTGCTGCAATGGCTGGAAGCCAATGATCCTGCGGTTTATAGCCACGACCCTTCCGGGTTTTCCGCGCAGGTATTGGCCAGACTAACCGATTATCGGATCGACACCGCACAGATGGAAGCGGTTGAGATGATCGAAACCGATCCGCAACCCGCTGTGTATTTGTCGGAGATCAGCCATTCGTTTTTGTTGCTAACCCCGCGGTGGAACTACGATGGTTTTTGGGTGGAAGGAAACTGGCAACACAGTGAACGCTTTCACCAGCAAGGGAAGACCTATGAAGTGCGGCGCAACAAAATAGCGGAAGAAAATTTCAGGCAGCAGTTGCAGGCCCTGCACCCAAATTTCGGTCGACAACTAAACGGTGTGTATCATTTGTCGTTTACCGAAGCCGGTAAGAAGCATTGGTTCCTGAAAGTATATCACCAGTTGCTGGCAGATAATATTGAGGTGCTGGGCATGGCCTTCCTGAAACATTTCCGCTATGCAGCGCACCCGCTCGAAACATCGGTGGTCGTTCAGGAACTGCACAATGGCTGGCAGGATTTGCTAGTGGAACTACGATGCGGCAAAGAAAAAATTGCCCTGCATGAAATGCAAAAGCTGCTGTTGTCGGGACAAAAATCATTGCTGCTTAAAGACCAATCCATTCTTTTGCTCACTGATGAGTGGCTGCAAGCCAATAGCCTGCTGTTAAAACATGGCCGCGTGAAAGGCGATGTGCTCAGTGTGCCACAGTGGTTGTTCCTGACCTTGCAACAAACCGACAGCACGGTAACACGGGTGGTGAATGAAGAATGGCGGGCTCGTTGGCAACACTGGCAGGAATCAGACCAGCCTTTGTATCCCGTGTCGCCTTTGGTGACGGCGAACTTGCGTACCTACCAGCAAAAAGGATACGAATGGCTTTGCCTCTTGCAGGAAATAGATGCCGGTGCCTGTTTGGCCGATGATATGGGCCTGGGTAAAACCTTACAGACTATTTGTTTTCTGGCAAAACAACTGGGTTTGCAGGAAAATAAAAAAGCACTGGTGGTTTGTCCCGCGAGTTTGCTCCACAACTGGAAAGCCGAACTGCAACGTTTCGCGCCGGCGCTGTCTGCATTTGTGTATCACGATGCGGGTCGCGAGCTGGGTCGTTTTTTTGATGATCCTACGGCGGCCATACTCATCACCAGCTATGGCACCCTGCGAAGTGACATCGATTTGTTGTCAGTCATAGAATGGGAAGTGGTGGTGCTGGATGAAAGCCATACGATTAAGAATCCGTCGGCACAGATTACGCGTGCTGTTTGGCAACTGCGTGCCCGGAGCCGGATTGCGTTGAGTGGTACGCCGGTGATGAACAATACGATGGATTTGTTTGCGCAGCTTCATTACCTGGTGCCGGGCTTATTGGGACAGATGGAATTTTTCAGGCGGGAATATGCAATGCCGATTGATCGTTACCTGGATGCCGAAAAAATGACCACCTTGCAACAACTAACAGCGCCGTTTATTTTGCGAAGAACCAAACAACAGGTGGCGACCGATCTGCCGCCGAAAACAGAATCGGTGTTGTGGTGTGAGATGGCGGCCGACCAAAAAAACCTGTATGAAGAAACACTGTCGCAGGTAAGAGACAGTATTTTCCTGAACATCAAACAGGCGGGCCTGGCGAAGTCGAAACTCTCCATATTACAGGGCATGCAAAGACTGCGACAGATCTGCGCAGCGCCCTCGCTGCTGGAAGGGCAGCCGGGGGTGAGTTCGGTGAAAGCGGGCCTATTAATAGATCACCTGCGGGGAAAATTGCGAAAAAACAAAGTGTTGGTTTTTTCCCAGTTCAAGGGCATGTTGCATTTGCTGGCATCGGCTTGTCAAAAAGCAGGCATCGACTATTATCATTTTGATGGCGATACGGCGCCGGCGAAAAGAATGGAAATGGTAACGGCTTTTCAGGAGCCGGGTAATGGGGTGAATGTATTCCTGATTAGTTTGAAGGCGGGTAATACGGGGTTAACGCTAACGGCGGCGGACTATGTATTCCTGGTTGATCCCTGGTGGAATACAGCGGTGCAACAGCAAGCCATTGATCGCGCGTACCGCATCGGGCAAACGAAAAAAGTATTTGCATACCAAATGATTTGCAAAGACAGTATTGAAGAAAAAATCATCGAACTGCAGTTACGCAAAAAATCATTGTCTGATGCGTTGGTTAGTGAAGAAGATGGTTTTATCAAAAACCTGTCGGAAGAAGAATTGATGTACCTGTTCTCTTAGGTTTTTGTTGGCAGGCGGCTGCGACGAGCGGCCCGGAAAAGCCAGGGCGCCAGGGGCTGGGGTTGCTGCCAGAGTCCGCGTTTGTGCAAGCGTGCATCCTGCTCGGCCTTTTGCAGAGAGGGATCGGTTGAATATTTTGTAAAATGCCAGGCGAGTCCGCGGCTGATCAAACGCAGGTTCACGGAACTGTCATTGCCTGGCGTAAAAACATCGGCCAGCAGCCGGCCATAACGGTCTCTACCGGTAACGGACACACGAAGCACCTGGCCGGTAAGAAGCGCGCCAAGTTTTTCTTTCGCCGCTTTGTAAAAATCTTGTTTCTTTTCGGGAGCGTCGATGGCATTCAGGCGAATGCGGTGTTGTTGTTTATCAGCGGTGAGCAGGGTAAAGCTGTCGCCGTCGGCGATATGGCTGGCGCGGCCGACGAGCGTGATGGGTTTGCTGGCGTTGAAGGCCCGTTCGGCAGGCTGGCCTGGCAACACAAATAGCAGGGATAAAAAGAACAACAGCAAGTGCATCTGGCAAAAATAAAATCCATTTGGTAAAATAAGAAAGCCATCCCTGCGACGGAATGGCCTTCTTTTACACAACCTAAGATCTATTGAGATTATTTACGCGGCAATGGCCTCGGCCAGTGCGCGGCAAATTGCTTTTTCAACCGAGGGTTCTATTTTTTGCGTGGCGCTATCGAGCACGATAATTTTTCCGATAGCCGGATCCATCCCGAAAATATGTACGGGACTATCGTTAACGCTCACCCGAAAACGCGGTAACGCATGAGCTGCTTCATATTGTTTTGCGGTTACATCCATTGTTTCGCCATTCACTGTCACTTCGAAATTCATCGCTGTATGTTTTTTCTTGTTTCGCATACGATTCATTTTTGCAGGTGATCAATTATTTCCAAAGCATTATTTTCAAACACCATGCCCCGCGGTTGTTATTTCGTTTTTGTTAAGTCTTGTTTAACAAATTGGGCTAATTTGATTTTCATTTCTACTTATACGAACCGAAAAACTGTAAAATATGCAACAACAGGCTTTGGCCATTGCAGCCATTTTTGCCGGTATGGCCTTGCCGCTGCAGGCCGCAATGAATAGCAGGCTGGGGTATGCGGTGCAAAATCCCGTGGTGGCTGCATTTTGGTCTTTTTTAAGCGGTACTGTTTTATTGTTTTTATACCTGCTGTTTACTAAGTGGCGGCCCTCACAAATGCAACCGTGGACGCAGCCGCCGCACTATGTTTGGTTTGGTGGTTTACTCGGTGCTTTTTATGTAAGCCTGATTGTTGTTTTTGTGCCGCGCCTGGGTGTGGCGCTGACCTTTAGCCTGGTGATATTCGGGCAGATGTTATTGAGTGTGGTCATGGATAATTTTGGCTGGATGGGCTTGCAGGTTCATTCGGTGAGTGCAGGCCGGATCATTGGCATTTTGCTCTTAATTGCGGGGGTGATTATGGTTCGCCGATACTGATGCGAAAATGGAGGTTGTTTTCAGCAAGAATTGACAAGCCAGCCGAACGCAGTGCAGCGGATGAATCGGTACATTGGGAACATGAAAAAAATCTTGACGATTGCTTTGCTGATAACCAGCCAATGGTTGGTGGCACAGACCTATCAGCCCACGCCCGAAAACCTGGCGGCAAGGGCTACTTTTCAAGCCGATCGATTTGGTATGTTCATTCATTGGGGTGCATCGAGTGTATTGGGCGCCGGCGAATGGGTGATGAACGATCGCAATATCAAAGTGCACGACTACCATCACCTGCAGGATTTCTTCAACCCGATTTCGTTTGATGCAAAAGCCTGGGTAACTACAGCGAAAAACGCGGGCATGAAATACATCACGTTTATCACCCGCCACCACGATGGTTTCAGTAACTGGGATACCAAGTATTCAGACTGGAAAATCACCAATACGCCTTATGGCAAAGATGTACTAAAAGCTTTGTCGGCCGAATGCCAGCGGCAGGGCATTAAACTATACCTCTATTATTCATTACTTGACTGGTATCGCACCGATTACCAGTATTGGACTGGTCGCACGGGACAAGGAACCGGAAGAACAGAGCGGGGAAACTGGAACGATTATATCCAGTTCATGAAAAACCAGTTGACGGAACTGTTGACCAATTATGGGCCTATTGCGGGCGTTTGGTTCGACGGGCATTGGGACCAGGTAGCGTTCAACGAAACCACCAAGAAATGGGAAGGTGGCAGCAAGGTCGATTGGCATTATCCGGAAATATATAGTCTTATCCATCAACTGCAACCCAATGCGCTGATAGGTAACAACCATCACCTGCTGCCTATTGAGGGCGAAGATTTTCAGATGTTTGAACGCGACCTTCCTGGTCACAATACAACAGGCTGGGGAACAGATACCAAGAGCATCTCGAGTCTGCCGCTGGAGACCTGCGAAACCATCAACGGTTCCTGGGGCTTCAATATCACCGACGGTACCTATAAAACCATGAAACAGGTAGTGCAGTTGTTGGCGAAGGATGCCGGCCTCGGCGCAAACCTCTTATTGAATATCGGACCCATGCCTAACGGTGTAGTACAACCGGAGTTTGTAAAAGTGCTGGACAGTGTAGGCGTATGGATGCAAAAGAATGGCGAGAGTATTTATGGTACTTCGGCTACGGATGCAAAACTGTATGATTGGGGAACAACTACGTGCAAGGGAAATACGATCTATATTCACCTGTTGAACGGCAGCACCGATGCCATCAGCCTGGAACAGATCCCCTTTAAAAAAATCCGCCAGGCGACCTTGTTGCAGCGTGGCGAAAAGTTTGCCGGCGCCAAGTTACAGAAGGGGGTACTTACCCTCAGCGGCTTATCCGCCATTAACCATGACCCGAACGACACGGTCATTAAAATTGATTGTCAATGAGTAGATATTGTTTGGCCCTCGACCTGCGCGACGATGCCGAAGCCATCCGGCTCTACGACGAATACCATGCGGCGGTGTGGCCTGAAATAAAAGCTTCCCTGTATGCGGCCGGCGTCACCGACATGGAAATCTATCGCAGTGCCAATCGGCTGTTTATGATCATGGAAACCGGTCCCGGTTTCAGTTTTGAGGCCAAGGCGGCGGCCGATGCAGCCAATCCGCGGGTGCAGGAATGGGAAAAACTGATGGAAGACTTTCAGCAGAAACTGCCCTGGTCTCGCCCCGGCGAAAAATGGGTGGTCATGGAAAAAGTGTTCAAATTGGGTATAAATACGGACGTTTAGAAAGTTATTTTGGGCATAAATTTGCACTGAAGACAGGATTGACAGCCATTTTATCGGCTAAGGCCAATTGGCCCGATATCTGTGTTTAAAAAGTACAAAGTAGAAAACGGACGGTCACTAAGAATATATCGAATCGAAACCAGAACAGAATATTCACTGGCTCTTTTCCATGAGACCAATGATTTTATTCACTTCAGATTCGGTAAACCTGAGACGCGCTTGACAGAATGTAATCAGTTCTGCGGCGCGTTTCAACTTTTCAGCCAGTTGGTCGATGCCAATGGTTTCATTCTCAATAGAACTGGCCAGCTCCTGCAACTCCTCAAAAGCCGCTTCATAACTCAAATGCGGGTCCATCGTTACTTGTTTTTTGTTCAACATGACTGTGAATAAGGTTGTTCTTTAGCCGGATTTGAATGGCGTCGCCCAGGGCGAGTGCGGCGGGGTCGGTAATGATTTCGCCGGCTTTTTCAATCCAGGCAAATCCGCGTTCCAGGGTTTTTTCGGGCGAAGCCATCAACAGCAGCCGTCTTGTGCTGTCCAGTTGTTGCCGTTCGTTTTTGAAACGCGTTCGGCTTAAGCTTGGCAGGCTTACCAGCAATTGGTCGAGCCGGCGCAATTGACTGGTTAGGTGCCGCGCCGGCTGCAGGGTGAGGGCTGACCGGATTTGCGCGAGCGATAGTTTGGCTTCCTGCAGCCGTTGGCGGCTGTGGGTGAGCAGTTGGGCCTGTGTCTGCAGAACGGACAGTTCAAAATGCCGGTTCTGCTGGAGAATATGTTCAGCGACCTGCGTGGGTGTTTTTAGGGAACGAAACGCCAGAAGGTCGGCCAGGGTTTGGTCTTTTTGGTGACCGATACCGGTGAGCACCGGAAAGGGGGCACCCGCTACGGCCAGTGCGGTTTCAAATTGGTCGAACAGCAGGAGGTCGGTCGATGCGCCCCCGCCTCTGATCAGCACAATGGCGTCGTAATCGATCCCGGTTTGCCGCGAATGTTGTTTGATTTTTTCAAATGTGTCGGCGAGTGCGGCCGCCTGTTCTTCGCCCTGCACCCGGCTGTCGTAATAATCGATCTCGAAAATATATTCGAAAGGATTCTCCAGCAGGCTGTGCCGAAAATCTTCGAGTCCGGCGGATTGCAGGGAGCCGACCACCGCCAGCTTTTGCAGCACGGGCGCCAGGGTCAGTTGCTGGTTGAAGCTGCAGAGCTGCTCGTCTTCGAGCCAAACCGTGTCGGGCTCATCGCGCAAAAGCCGATAGATCACTTGTTGTCGCGCGAGGGCCAATTGCCCGAGGGTATATGCGGGATCGATGTGCTGGAGCGTGGCTTTGAGTCCGTAAACCGCATGGTATTCAATGGTTACTTCAATACACACTTCAATGCCTGACTGAAATTTCTGGCCGGTACTGCGTTCAAAAGCGGCGATTTGCATGGCACCGGGCGACCATGCCACGCCGGGAATCTTTGCTTTCAGGCTGTTGCCGGTTTTTTCAACCAGGTCGAAATAATGAAATCCCTTCTGCGGGTAGAAGCTATGGTTGCTGATTTCGGCCAATACCCAATACCTTTCATGCAGGAAACGCCGACGCAGGGTTTCCTGTACCAACAAACTGAGTTCCGACAAAGCAATGGGCGAAGGCATGGCCATAAAAATACGAGTTTCCTCTACCCGTCGGGTGTTACCTGTCGGGTGTTACCCGTCGGGTAGAACCCGACGGGTGCAAAAAGGGTGAAAAAACCCGGCCGAGTTTCGATAAGTGTCAAAATAACATTTATATTAGCGTTCAATCTAACCGACTCACTATGCTTGCTATTATGAAAAATTCGGGGAAGGTCCTGCTCCTTTCGGCTGTGCTTATGGCTGGCCTGGCAGAGACCAAATCAGCAAATGCACAGGAAGCTACCGTGCAGCTCCAGCCATCGGCCACGCCCGTGGTAATCAACAAAAACATTTATGGTCATTTCGCCGAGCACCTGGGCACTTGCATTTACGGGGGATTGTATGTAGGCGAGAAGAGCAGCATCCCCAATATCGATGGTGTGCGAAACGATGTGGTCGAAGCGCTGAAAAAATTAAAGATACCGTTGCTGCGCTGGCCCGGCGGTTGTTTTGCCGATACCTATCACTGGAAAGATGGCATTGGCGACAAAGCAAAACGTCCCACGATGATCAATACCTGGTGGGGTGGTGTTACTGAAGACAATAGTTTCGGCACGCACGACTTTCTAAATATGTGCGAACGTCTCGGCGCCGAGCCCTACCTGGCGGGTAATGTGGGCAGTGGCACGGTGCAGGAATTATCAGAATGGGTACAGTATGTCAATTTCGACGGCAGCAGTCCCATGGCCAAATTGCGCAAAGAAAATGGGCGCGATACACCCTGGAATGTACACTACTGGGGCGTGGGCAACGAGGCCTGGGGTTGCGGCGGCAATATGACCGCCGAATACTATGCCAACGAGTATCGCAAGTATGCCACATTCATGAACAACTATTCTGACAAAGCGAAGTTGTTCCGGATTGCGTCGGGTGCCAGCTCGGGCGATTACAAATGGACCGAGACCCTGTTGCGCGATATTCCGCATGGTATGTTAGAAGGTGTTGCCTTGCACCATTATGCGGTGATCGACTGGAATGCAAAAGGTCCCGCTTCCGGTTTTACAGAAGAACAATATGCAGCTACATTAAAGCAGGCATATCTGATGGAAGAACTGGTGACCAAGCACAGTGCTATTATGGACAAATATGATCCGAAGAAAAAACTGGCCCTGGTGGTAGATGAGTGGGGTGGTTGGTACGATGTAGAAGCCGGCACCAATCCAGGTTTTCTGTTTCAGCAGAACAGCATTCGCGATGCCGTGCTGGCGGGCATGACCCTGAATATTTTCAATAACCACGCCGATCGCGTCCGCATGGCCAACCTCGCGCAAATGGTGAATGTATTGCAAGCAGTGATTTTGACCGACAAAGCGAAGATGATCCTGACGCCTACCTATCATGTGATGGAGATGTACAATGTGCACCAGGATGCCAACCTGATTCCGCTGAAAGTACTGACACCCGATTATGTTTTTGGTAAAGAAAGCATACCGGCCATCACGGTTTCGGCATCGACCGATAAGGCCGGAAAGACCCATATTACGCTCACGAATATTGATGCGCACAAAACGATAGCGGTGAATATTCCGCTGGGCGAACGCAAAGCGAACGGCTATACAGGTCGCATTTTGCAATCGGCGAAATTGCAGGACTATAACAGTTTCGAACAACCGAATAAAGTAGCACCTGCAGCGTTTACCGGCGCTACGTTGAAGAATGGTTTGTTGATCGTTAAAATGCCGGCTGCTTCGGTCGTAGTGCTAACATTAAATTAAACGCATGGCATGTATAATTAAACGCATGGCACGGAAAATTAAACGGCAGCTACCCAGCTATTTTATCGCGGGTGTTTCGTTGGCCTGCACCACCATGCTAACTTGTTCAACTGCGTCGCTGGCGCAGGTTCATGTCCTGCAGGTAGATGCCAGTCGATCTAACGGTGCCGTACAACCGACGATGTGGGGCATTTTTTTCGAAGACATCAACCTGGGGGCAGATGGCGGTATTTATGCCGAGCTGGTGAAAAACAGGTCGTTCGAATTCATCAAACCATTGATGGGCTGGGACCTGAATGGAAAAAAACTGAAAGAAGGCAGTTTTCTTTTGATCAATGAAGCCAAAGAAAGGCCCAATAACCCGCGCTTCCTGCAAGTAAGTTTGAGCGATGCGGCAGCAGGCGATCTCGGTTTGGTCAACGAAGGCTTTCGGGGCATGGGCATCAAAAAAGACCTGGCCTATGATTTCTCTATTCAATATCGGCGCTTAACCAACCCCATCAGCCTGCTGTTGCAATTGAAAAACAGCAGCGGAAAAATCATTGGCAGCGGTCAGCTAACACTCAATGCTACGGGCGATGACTGGCAGCAGGCCAGTACAAGCTTTCGCGCTACTGATACCGCCGCCAGCGGGCAATTGCAGATCTGGCTCGTGGGCAATGGCCAGGTGGACCTCGATCAGGTTTCATTTTTTCCCGGCGATACCTGGAAGGGTCGCAAGGGTGGCTTGCGTGCCGATATGGTGCAGGCCCTGGCAGATTTGAAACCAGGGTTTATTCGTTTTCCCGGGGGCTGCATTGTAGAAGGCCATGAGCTCAGCACACGGTACCAGTGGAAAAAAACGGTGGGGCCGGTAGCGAACCGACCACTCAGCATCAACCGCTGGAACAATGAATTTGCTGAACGCGCAGCGCCCGATTATTTTCAAACCTTCGGACTTGGCTTCTTCGAATATTTCCAGTTGGCCGAAGATATTGGCGCCGAACCCTTGCCCATTTTGAGTTGTGGCATGGCCTGCCAGTTCAATTCGGCCGAACTGGTGCCGCTTGATGAACTGGAACCGTATATCCAGGATGCGATCGACCTGATTGAGTTTGCTAACGGTGATACACAAACGAAATGGGGCGCTTTGCGTGCCAGCATGGGTCACCCCGCCCCCTTCAACTTAAAAATGATGGGCATTGGCAACGAAAACTGGGGGCCGCAGTACCTGGAACGCGTCAAAGTGTTTGCAGCCCGGCTGAAAGCCCAACACCCTGAAGTGAAACTCATCACCAGTGCCGGTCCTTTTTCTTCTGGTGAGATGTTTGACACACTCGACAAAGGCTTGCGGGCATTACAGGTCGACTTCATCGATGAACATTATTATATGTCGCCCGACTGGTTTCTACGCCATGCCAACCGCTACGACCATTACGACCGCCAGGGCCCGAAAATTTTTGCAGGTGAATACGCGGCGCATCCGCCCAAGCAACCGCAGGGCCCCTTGCGCAATAACTGGCAGGCAGCGCTCAGCGAAGCGGCCTTTATGACCGGCCTCGAACGCAATGCCGCCGTGGTGGAAATGTGCTCGTATGCGCCGCTGTTTGCCCATATCGACGGCTGGCAATGGTCGCCCGACCTGATATGGGTCGACAACCTGAACAGCTATCCCACGCCAAACTACTATGTGCAGCAATTGTATTCACTGAACAAGGGAACAAAAACGATTTCCATAGAAGAGGGCGGCAAGGCCCTCAGCGGGCAAGATAGTTTGTATGCAAGCGCCGTGTTGGATGAAAAGCAATCGATGCTGATCATCAAACTGGTGAATGCCGATGGCGTGGATAAAAAAACAGTACTGAACCTGAAAGGGTTGCGGATCAAAGCAAAAGAAGCCGAGCGAATTGATATGAAGTCAACCGATCCGCTGGCGGTGAATGCGGTTGGTGCTGCCCCCAAACTGATTCCGCAAAAAGCCAGCGTGGCAATCAAAACCAGCAACTGGGCAATGGTTCTTCCGGCAAATTCCTTTACCGTATTGAGAATTCCCTATCAGAAATAATGTAGGTTGCTACAAATGTGTACAGATGAAGAAAATATTGGCAGGCTATAAAGGGTTTTTGTTTGACCTGAACGGTACGATGATCGATGACATGGGGTATCATGTGGAAGCCTGGACCAAAGTGTTTAACGACGATTTAGATGCCAACCTCGACTATGATGGCGTGAAGAAACAGATGTATGGAAAAAATTCAGAAGTGTTGGAACGGGTATTTGGTCAGGGCCGGTTTACCAGCGAAGAAATGGATCGCATCGGGTTGGAGAAAGAGAAAGCCTATCAACGGGCTTATCTGCCAGCCTTGCGATTGATCGACGGTCTGCCCGCACTCTTGCAAGAAGCAAAAGATGCGGGTATAAAAATGGCGATTGGCTCGGCAGCCATTCCGTTCAATATTGATTTTGTATTGGACAATCTGTCGATTCGCGCTTATTTTGACGCCATCGTCAGCGCCGATGATGTAGTGATGAGTAAGCCTAATCCCGAAGTGTACCTGCAATGCGCGGCCTTATTGGGTTTGGCACCGGCCGATTGCCTGGTATTTGAAGATGCGCCCAAAGGCGTTGAAGCTGCAGCCAATGCCGGTATGAAAGCCGTGGTGATTTTGACCCTGCACCAGCAGCAGGAGTTTGACGCCTATGATAATGTAATTGCTTTTGTCAATAATTATACTGAACTGGAATAAACAACCTGTATGTTAGAAACGGTTATTGGTGTTGATTACGGCACAGATTCGGTTCGATCGGTATTGGTGGATGCCAGTAATGGCCAGGAACTTGCTGCCGCTATTTTCGCTTACCCACGCTGGGCCGAAGGCCGCTACTGTGATCCGGCAAAAAGCCAGTTTAGACAACACCCACTCGATTATGTTGAAGGATTGGAAGCGACCATCAAAGAATGCCTGCAGAAAGCAGGCCCACAAGCCGCAGCTGCTGTGAAAGCGATATCGATCGATACCACGGGCTCTACACCGGTGGCGGTTGACAAAGCCGGAGCGCCCCTCGCGTTGCTGCCCGCCTTTCGCGAAAACCCCAACGCCATGTTTGTGTTGTGGAAAGACCATGTATCGGTAAACGAAGCGGCACAGATCAATGAACACGCCAAAAAATTCGATACCAACTACCTGCAATTTGTCGGCGGCATATATTCTTCCGAATGGTATTGGGCCAAACTGCTGCATGTGCTGCGAACAGATATTTCGGTTAGGGATGCCTGTTATGGATGGGTAGAGCATTGCGATTGGATTCCTTTTTTATTAACAGGTGGCACCGATTTTTCGCAATTAAAAAGAGGCATTTGTTCAGCCGGGCACAAAGCATTGTGGGCTACCGAGTTTGGCGGTATGCCCCCTGATGCATTTTTCAGTAGTCTGGATCCGCTGTTGGCGGGCTATGCCAATAAGCAATTTGCCGAAGCGTTACCGGCCGACCAACCAGCCGGAAAATTATCGCCCGAATGGGCAGCTAAACTGGGCCTTACTACCGATGTGGTAGTGGGCATTGGCGCGTTTGATGCACATATGGGTGCTGTCGGCGGACAAATTGAACCTTATTACCTCAGCAAAGTGATGGGCACATCTACTTGCGATATGTTGGTGGCGCCCATGGAGGAGATGCGCGGGGTGCTGGTGAAAGGCATTTGCGGACAAGTACCTGGTTCTGTGGTGCCCGGCATGTTGGGCATGGAAGCGGGGCAGTCGGCTTTTGGTGATACCTATGCCTGGTTTCGAAAAATGATTATGGAATTTACCGGCGGTTTGCTGCAAGCGTCCAGCATCATTGATAAAGAGACCGCGAAAAAACTCGAAGCCGAATTGAATGAGAAATTCATTACGGTGCTGGCTACACAGGCGTCGGCACTGCCGCTGGGTGAACAAGATGAACTAGCGGTCGATTGGTTGAATGGCCGACGCACACCCGATGCCAACCAGGAATTAAAGGGAAGTATCACCGGCCTGCATTTGGGAACCGATGCGGCGCGCATTTTTAAAGCATTGGTTGAAGCCACCTGCTTTGGTGCGCGGGCCATTGTTGAACGATTCAGACAAGAAGGCGTTCCGGTAAAAGGACTTATTGGCCTGGGTGGCGTGGCGAGAAAATCGCCCTATATCATGCAGACCATGGCCAATGTGATGCAGATGCCGATAAAAATTCATCGCTCCACACAAACCTGCGCGGCCGGTGCGGCCATGTTTGCAGCAACGGCTGCCGGCATCTATCACACCGTGCAGGAAGCGATGGAAGCAATGGGCCAGGGTTTCGATATGGAATACCAACCTGATACCGGCCTGGCCAATTATTATAACCAACGGTATGCGCGTTGCCAGGCACAGGGCGCATTTACCGACAGCCATAAAAACCATGCGTTATAAAGAAATCAGAGAGGCGGCTTACGAAGCCAATATGCAATTGCCCAAACTTGGGTTGGTGCTGTTCAGCTTTGGCAATGTAAGTGCGGCCGACCGAAGCAAGGGCGTATTCGCCATCAAGCCCAGTGGCGTTCCTTACCATGAACTATCCGTTGAATCGATGGTGGTGGTAGACTTCGATGGGCAAATTGTAAAAGGGAAATTACGTCCGTCGTCAGACACCAAGACCCATGCGGTGCTCTACAAACACTGGGAAGGCATTGGGGGCATTGTGCACACCCACAGTGAATACGCAACGGCATGGGCGCAGGCACAGCGCGACATTCCGCTTTTTGGTACCACCCATGCCGATCACAATACCGTTGATATTCCCTGCGCGCCACCCATGGCCGATCACATGATCGAAGGCAATTACGAGTATGAAACCGGTTTCCAGATCATGCAGTGTTTTCAGGAGCGAAAACTCAATTATAAAGAAGTGGAAATGGTTTTGGTTGGCAACCACGCGCCTTTTACCTGGGCAAAAACGGCGACCAAAGCGGTGTACAACAGCGCGGTGCTGGAATATGTAGCGAAGATGGCCTGGTTGACCGAACAGATCAACCCCCAGGCGCCACGGCTCAAAGAGGCACTCATCAAAAAACACTATACAAGAAAACATGGCCCCGACTCCTATTACGGGCAATCTTAAAAACAACTGCTATGAACGATCTCAAAAAGCTGGAAGTTTGGTTTGTTACCGGCAGCCAGCATTTGTACGGAGAAGAGACTTTGAAACAAGTGGCCGAGCATGCATCACAGATCGCAAAAGCACTGGATGCATCCAAGCGTATATGCGTATCCGTTAGTTGGAGGCCGACGGTGAAGTCGGCCGAAGAAATTTATGCGGTTTGTGAAGAAGCCAACCAGGCAAAGAACTGCATTGGCATCATCGCGTGGATGCACACGTTTTCGCCGGCCAAGATGTGGATTGGTGGGTTGAAGATTTTGCAGAAGCCATTGCTGCACTTACATACGCAGTTCAACCGGGATATCCCCTGGCAGTCGATCGATATGGATTTTATGAACCTGAACCAGAGTGCGCATGGTGATCGTGAATTCGGTTTTATCATGAGCAGGATGCGTTTGCGTCGCAAGGTAGTGGTGGGCCATTGGGAAGACCCGGTGGTGCAAGACGGTATTGATGTATGGGCAAGAGCTGCAGTGGGCCTGCACGACTGGCAGGGCGCGCGCTTTGTGCGCTTTGGCGACAATATGCGGCATGTGGCGGTGACCGAAGGCGATAAAGTTGAGGCGCAAATCAAATTCGGTTACAGTGTGAATACGCATGGCATTGGCGACCTGGTGAACATAATATCGGCAGTCAGTGATGCGGCGGTAGATCAATTGATCAGTGAATATGAAGACCAATATCAACTGGCGCCAACATTGTTGAAAGGCGGTGAAAAACGGGCTTCGCTCATTGATGCGGCTCGCATCGAACTCGGCATGCGGGCTTTTTTGGCCGATGGTGGTTACAAGGGTTTTACCGACACTTTTGAAGACCTGCATGGTATGAAGCAATTGCCCGGTATTGCTACGCAGCGACTGATGGCCGATGGTTATGGTTTTGGTGGTGAGGGCGATTGGAAAACAGCGGCCCTGGTGCGGGTGATGAAAACCATGGCAACCGGATTGAAAGGCGGCAACTCGTTCATGGAAGATTATACATATCATTTTGATCCGGCGAATAAAATGGTATTGGGTTCGCATATGCTGGAGATTTGTCCGTCGATTGCCGATGGCAAACCCCGCTGTGCCATTCATCCCTTGGGCATCGGTGGCAAAGAAGATCCCGTTCGATTGGTTTTCAACGTAGGGGCTGGCGCGGCTTTGAACGCATCCGTCGTAGACATGGGCAATCGCTTTCGCTTGCTGGTGAATGAAGTAGAAGCGGTGGCGCCGCTAGAAGACCTGCCCAAGCTGCCGGTGGCACGGGTATTGTGGAAGCCCTATCCCGATATGCAAACGGGTTGTGCGGCCTGGATATTGGCCGGCGGTGCCCACCATACCTGTTATAGCCAGAACCTGACAGCAGCACACCTGGAAGATTTTGCCGACATGGTACAAATTGAATATGTTTTGATCGGGAAGGGAACAAATCTCTACCAGTTCAAGAATGAATTGCGCTGGAGTGATGTATATTACCAACTCAATCACTAGTCTAATTATTTACTTGCTATATGAAGAATCAACTCTCAACTGCAGACATATTGGTGTTTCTGGTTTACCTCGTGGTGGTGGGCTCGTATGGATTCTGGATCTACAAACGAAAAAAGCAGAAGGTTACTGATACCAAAGATTTCTTTTTGGCCGAGGGTTCGCTTACCTGGTGGGCCATCGGTGCATCGTTGATTGCGTCTAATATTTCGGCCGAGCAGTTCATTGGTATGAGCGGCAACGGTTTTTTTGTGGGCATTGCAGTGGCTTGTTACGAATGGCTGGCCGCGGTATCACTGATCATTATCGCTGTTTGGTTCATACCGGTGTATCTGAAGAACAAGATTTATACCATGCCACAGTTTCTAACGAAACGGTATAACAATACGGTGGCCCTGATCATGGCGGTGTTTTGGTTGTTCTTGTATGTGTTTGTCAACCTGACCTCGATACTATACCTCGGCGCGGTGGCCATCAATGGCTTGTTGGGTGGCGCTTACTTACATACCATCATGATTGCGCTGGCTGTTGCCGCGATATTCATTACCCTGGGTGGCATGAAAGTAATTGGTTATACCGATGTTATTCAGGTCGCCGTGTTGATTATTGGTGGATTGGCCACCACCTATATGGCACTTAGTATTGTGGCGGAAAAATTTGGCATGGGATCGAGCGCCATCGCGGGTTTCAAAGTGTTGATGCAGGATGCGCCCGATCATTTCAAGATGATCATGGATAAACCGACAGCGGCCTCTTCGCAGGAATATGTAAACAAATACCTGATTTTGCCGGGTATATTGATGTATCTCGGCGGGCAATGGATTGTGAACCTGAACTATTGGGGCTGTAACCAATATATCACACAGCGGGCCCTGGGTGCCGATTTGCAAACGGCCCGCAATGGTATTTTGTTTGCCGGTTTTTTGAAACTGATGATGCCGGTGATTGTGATGTTGCCGGGTATTGCTGCCTATGTTTTGTATAAGAATGGTCACCTGCCGCAACTGGTGGGTGGCATGGACGGTGCTTATTCCGCTATTTTGAGTTTCCTGCCTTCTGGCTTAAAGGGATTGTCGGTCGCGGCACTAACCGCCGCCATTGTGGCTTCGTTGGCGGGTAAAGCAAACAGTATCTCCACCATCTTCACGCTCGATATTTATAAGAAATACATCAAGAAAGACGCCGACGAAGCGGGCATGGTTTGGACCGGTCGACTGGTGGTATTGTTTGCCATGTTGGTGGCCGTGCTCTTTACCTGGAACGACCTGCTGGGCATCGGCAGTGCGGGTGGTTTCACTTTTATCCAGAAGTATACGGGGTATATCAGTCCCGGGGTATTCGCGGTGTTCCTGCTGGGTATGTTCTGGAAAAGAACCACCGGTCCGGCGGCCGTGGTGGGCATCCTGCTCGGTTTTATCCTCTCGGTCTTCTTCAACGAATTTGCCCCCCGCATTTTTGGCAACGAAACCTGGTTATATACCGCATATTACAACAGTGATGCAAAATTGCACCAAATCCCCTTCCTGATATGCATGGGCTTTGCGTTCTTCTTTACGGTGCCGGTGATGGTGATGATGAGTATGGCCGGCCCTAAGATCAATCCGAAATCTTTTGTGCACGATCCGGGTATGTTTAAAGTTAAGCCCATCACCATTGTTCAGATTGTCGTAACCTTGCTAATTCTAATGGCACTGTACGTCAAATTCTGGTAATGACTTATGGGACGAATTGAATATAAACAATATGACCGTTTTTTGGTAGCGGTAGATTGTATCATATTTGGGTTCGACGGAACCGGTTTAAAAGCCCTGCTCATCAAGCGGGGCTTTGAACCTGAAATAGGCAAATGGTCGCTCATGGGCGGATTTGCCCGTTTGGGAGAAAGCATCGAACAAGCTGCCCAGCGTATTTTGGTGAACCTCACTGGGCTGGAAGAAATCTACATGGAGCAGTTGCATTGTTTTGGCGAGTTGGAGCGTGATCCCGGTGGGCAAGTGATCTCGGTTGCGTATTTTGCCCTGATCAAGATTGATGAATCCAACCAGGAGAAGCTGGAATCGCACAATGCGAAATGGTTTGACCTGAAGAAAATGCCCGCGCTTATTTTCGACCACAAAGACATGGTGCGCGTCGCCAAAGAAAGACTGCAACAAAAAGTAGCGAATCATCCCATTGGTTTTGAATTGTTGCCCAGCAAATTCACCATGCAACAATTGCAGGCCTTGTATGAAGCCGTATATGAAACCAGTTTTGACAAGCGCAATTTTACCCGGAAGATTTTATCACTCGGGGTATTGCAGAAACTGGCGGAGAAAGAAAAAGCATCTTCAAAAAAAGGCGCTTTCCTGTATGTGTTTGACAAGAAGAAATACAAAAAGCTGGAAAGTCGCGGGCTGAGCTTCCTTTAATTACGCCGCACTTTGAGAAAGGGCACCGGCGGGTCAATATATTGATCAATATCTGTTCGGTGAAATATGGTGAGCACTACCTCCATGCCTTTTATCACTTTACCGAACGGCGCATAGCCTTGCCCGTCTTCGTTGTTCTTACCACCAAAGTCGAGCCCAGGTTGTTTCTCAATACAAATAAAAAATTCAGAGCTAGCGGTACCCGGTTCATTGCGCGCCATGGAGATGGTGCCATTTTCGTGTAACAGTCCGGTCATGTTGGTCGACTCGTGCGGAATGGTTGGCACGTCGGGGCGTTTCCGTCGACGGTTCCACAAACCGCCCTGCAACAATTCGGCCTTCTCCGCATCGGAGGGTTGGTTGCGCAGGTTCCAAACCCGATAGAACGATCCCTGGTCATACACGTCATCGTCGACCAATTTCAGAAATGCGGCCACCGTTTTGGGTGCTTTGTCTTCATACAGCTCAACCACAATATCACCATCGCGCGTTTCGATTCGTACCTGCGGATGTCCATTGGTTTTTGGCTCTTTGCAAGCATGCAAAAAAATTAAGGGAACCAATATGAATGCGCCCTGCAGCAAACCTCGTTTCATATCATAAAATTAGCGTTTTCTCAACAGTTCACATTTTGTTAAAGATGCCGTAATTTTCTCTTCATGCATGGCGGATAGTTTTGCGTTTCAAAGAAGAATTCAAAACACCACATTCATGAAACCAGTACTACTGCGGCAGGCGCTCTGCGCCTGGCTACTGCTGCTTTTTGCTCTACCTCTGGCAATCCAGGCCCAAGAGTCGGTAAGCGGCTTTGTTATTTCACAGAAAGACCAACAACCCATTGCCAATGCAAGCGTGCTAATTAAAGGCAGCCAACGGGGAACATCTACCAACGAACGGGGGCACTTTAGCTTGTCGGCCGATCCGGGCGATGTTTTTATTATCAGTGGCGTTGGCATACAAACAACAGAAACATGTCCCCATTCAATGGTGTACCGGCCAATGGTTTTCACGATGCCTGCGCTGAAAATAAAATTGATGCTGAGGATCAGCGCCACAAAGTCGGTATAGGAACGACCTTCGATGAAAGAGAATACGAATCCCCAAATAAGTCCGAGGCAAAGCCCATTGACGAACAAAAAAAATACATTCCAGGGCGTGGGCACGATGGCCAGAAAGAGCAAACAAATAACCCAGTACCTGGGCGATGACCAGCGCCGATTTTAGACTGATGCCAAAGGCGGTGCTATCAGTGAAAGTGGCAGCACTGACCGTTTTTCGAAAACCATACATGCAGAAATAAGTGGCGAAGGCAGCGAATCCAGCCAGGTCCGGCTGCCAATAGATGGATGAATATTTCGACTGCACGCGGAATAAAAACTAAGTGGCAAAGCTATTCCGCCGCCGCCCAGGAACCAGTTGTGCCGTGTTATGTTTGCATGAATAAATGCACTGCTGTCCAATACATGCGTGGTTTCGAAATTTAGTTCGCCTTGCTATTGACCATGAGATCGAAGCCGACGCGAGAATATCCACATATTGTTAGCAACTATGCTGATGCTGTAGCGGCTTTCGAAATAATTTCGCGCTGGTCAGATCGACAGAAAGGTCAGAACGACAGAATCGTCAGGCAGATATAAAACGACTAGCAGATAAAAACCAAGTTGAGGGCCACCCAGGTAGGGTGGCCTTCGCTTTGGGTGCTACTACCGTCTCCTTCTAATTTTGTTAATACTATTGACCTGCTCCGGCCGACAAATGGTAGGCATGTTCGAAAAAACAAATGAGGGCATCGCCGCTGAGTGCTTCGGCCTCGGCTTCGCGCAGGTTCCAGAGGGCTAGGCCGTCACCGGGATGCAGCAGACGGCCTTCCACCTCGAATGCCCCCTGGAGGGCGTACACGAACAATCCATGGGAGGGGTCGGTCAGGCGATAGCTGGTAACCTGCCGACCCGTCATCCTACTAATGGAGAAACGTGCCGACCCGAGATCGAGCGTGTTTGATGTACCCGTGTTGGCCAGGTCGAAACCCAGCAACCGGTTTTCATTGTTGTTTACCAAATCTCTGATCCCGATATGTATAAAACTGATCAACGTACCCGCTTCCGAATAGGGATTGGATAGGGTCCACTGTTGGCTATTGGCCGAAGCAACCGCATACAACTGACCCGGTGTAACCAGGGTCGATGCGGTGCCCATCCGGCAAACAAACGGACCGACTACAGGAATAAAAACATCAATTGTATTTCTTTCGGCCTCGTAGCTGGCGGATGCATTGCCCGCCAACACCTCTTCGTTCCAGGTGTGCAGACAGCCAAATGGATGCCTGTTGTTGATCAGTAGTTGGGCTGAACTAAAAACTTGTTTCCGGCGAAAACTTTCATTTTCTACCACGCCGTTTTCATAACTCAGGTAAATTTTAGCCGAGATTGTTGTGGTTTCCATGTTGACAAGTATGAATGCTGATGAATGGTTGAAGCTTTAACAAAAAAGTTCTCTCTGGTGAACTGGGCTTACTCAACAGAAGATAATCGCCCACGGTATCGATCCACCACAGGGGTGTCGAAATAAAATTGATGGCTACCTGGTGTTTTGTTTTGTCGTTCGAAGCAGAATTGATGATTTCAAAATGAAAATTGTCGAACGTCAGCATCTTCAACCCGAGGTTGTCGGTGATGTCGGGGATGATGCCATTTAATTGCCGCAGGTAACCAATCACAGCAGCACTGACCCGGTGGTGAAGTTTCTCTGCTTGCGGAACAGCATGAATCAATTGAGCGAATTGCGGATATTCTTTTTTAGGATCAAAAACGGGGACTTGCATGCGATACTCCTGGAAGCTGTCGGCAAATACCAATTGCTCCCAACTGCCAGGTGTAAGGTGATTGATCAACTTACGATAACAGAGCGTTGTATTTCGTGCCGATGGCATCAGGCTACATTTAGTTGAATGGCCAGGGTGAAACCACTGCTGGTGCTACCGCTTACGGTCGCCAACTGAACACCCGTGGTATCGTCTTTAAAAATACTGTCTGATGCATTGTAGGTATAACCACTCATGCCTTTCGAATAGCCACTAACTGCCAATAAAGCGCTGCCAGTGCCTTCGGGAAAAGCAATCTGCGTGATATTGAGTGAATTGCCTGCCGCATCAAAAATATGTACATGGATATGTGTTGCACGGCCCTGGTACCAGCCCGGAAAGATGGAAGTGAACTTTACCTGACCGTTCGCATCAGTAACCTGCCGGCCACGCAAAAAATGCACGGAAGTGTAATTGGTTGATTGCATTTGTGTGCCACCATATTCTGAATAGTTACCAGCCGCATCACAATGCCAGATATCGACAATAACATTTGCCAGGGCAGCACAACTATTGCTCACTTTGCCGATGGTAATGGTGGCGGACAGCTCGTAGCCCTCGCGATCGTCGCGGATATCGCTGCGTACATACGACGACGGACTATGCGTCGGAAATGGGCCCTCCGTTTCTGTTGGCGCTACAGTACAAGTACCGGTAGTAGTGGTTGAAGAACCATCGGTCGTAGTAGTGGTGGTGGGCGAAGTAGTGTCTTCCTTTTGACAGGAATGTGCCAGTGGCATCACAAAGGCAGCACCGAGTGCGGTAAGGCCCTGTCGTAAAAAAAATTTGCGTTCCATAATCTCAATTTGTCGGGTGGTTGAATAGGTAAGCTAATATTGGAAAAACGACGCATCTGCAAAAGCCAAAGGCTAGCAAGCCCGTAATTGTGTAGACCAAATCGGGTGAATTAGACATTTTTAACAGTCAAAAAATATTTGAAGCAGAATGAATTTTGATCCCTATCTTTAGTCTATAAATTCAATAGACTAAATAAATCATGCAACGCGCATATACATACCTGGTATGGTTGCTGCTCGGCTGGAGCAGCTTCTCTTTCAAACCAGAAGCGAGAAAAATAGAAGGCCGGGTAACTTCTTTTAGCGAATCATTTCCGCTGGAAGGTGTGCGTGTGCAAGTGAAGGGCCGCGACCTGGTAACAGGCACTATGCCTGATGGTAGCTTTTCGTTGGGAATAGAACCGGGCGACCAGGCATTGCTCTTGAGCCTGGCGGGATATAAAACAGAAGAGGTGAAACTCGACGAAAAAAAATCAGTCTACGACATCAGTTTACAACAGCAGTAGATAATAAGCATCGGCAACGTTCTATAACAGTTAACGTTGCGCAGCCATAAACACGCTAACCAGCAATCATTAGCAGTTTGGTTATTCAAACAGTCCGGAAGTGTCTACTTCCGGAATTTTTTTTGCCGCACTTATTTCGCGTAGTCAATTTTTACTTTGCGCCCTTTTATCTTTTCGTTTTTGATACTGCTAAGCAAGGCGCTTGCTTTTGACCGACGCACTGCTACAAACGCATGAAAGTCTTTCACTTCAATCAGGCCCACTTCGTCTTTTTTTAACTGACCCTTGTTGGTCAGAAAGCCAACGATATCGATCTTATTGATTTTGTCTTTTTTGCCGGCCGACACCAATAGCGTAACCCATTTCGGTTTATCAGGTACAGGCGATGGCGTTGCTGGCAATGTAAAGGCAGTAGCATCGGCTGCATAGGCGGGCAAATATTCATCTTCGCCCAACAGCAATAAAGCGGTACCCGATTCTTCCATCCTGGCGGTGCGGCCATTGCGATGGGTGAAAGCAGCTTCATCGGCGGGCAATTGAAAATGGATGATGTAGCGGATGTGTTTGATATCAAGTCCGCGTGCAGCGAGATCAGTGGTTACCAGCACATCGGCCGTGCCATTCATGAATTTCGCCAAAGCGGTATCGCGTTGGTCTTGTTCCATAGCGCCATGGTAAAATACATTGGTGAGTCCGCGGTCGCGCAACCATTCACTGGTCTTCTCCACTGTTTCGCGAAAATTACAGAACACGATCGAACTTCTTCCGCCCCATAAACAAAGTAGTTGAAAAAGTGGATCGAGTTTATCGGCCGAGCTGGCCTTGAGATACAAAAGTTGCAAGCCCGCGGCGGCTTCGCCGGATAAGAAATTCAGTGTGTGCGCGCCTGACATAGCCACAAATTCCGGTAGTGACAGCGCTTCAGTGGCCGACACCAACAATCGAAACGACACCACCGGCAATGATTGTAAGATATAAGAGATCTCTTCGTCGAAACCGAATTCCATCATTTTGTCGAACTCATCCAAGACCAGTTGCCGAATACCGCTTGTAATAATATTCCCGCGACGAATATGATCGGCCAGGCGACCCGGCGTGCCAATGATGAGCGATGGTTTTTCCAGCAGGTTGTTTTCTTCAATTTCACGTTTATGTCCGCCGTAACAACATGTAACACTATAACCCGTCGTCATTTTCCGGAACACGCGTTCAATCTGCAGCGCGAGTTCGCGCGTGGGCACCATTACCAGCGATTGCGTGCCTTTCTGTGCCGGGTTCATTTTTTCTAAGAGCGGCAATAGAAAGCCAATGGTTTTGCCCGAACCGGTTGCTGACAACAAAATAATTTTTGGGTGTTCGCGGCTGGCAACCAGGGCCGCCTGCTGCATATCGTTCAGCGCGTCGATATGCAAGCGCGCCAGTATTTCTTTCCATTCCATGCAGCGAAGATATAGTTGGTTTTCGCTTTAAAGCCAGTTGATTAGGTAAATTCCGACCATTTATCTTTGCGCCATGAAGGCCGCCACCGTAAACGAAATCAAAACAGCGCTCGAATCCCTTTCGCACCCCCAATTGGAATCGCTTTGCCTGCGACTGGTAAAATTCAAAAAGGAAAACAAAGAGCTGGCAACCTATATGTTGTTCGAGGCCGACAACAGCAACCAGTATATTCAGGAAGTAATCAACGATATGACCGCGGGCTTTGCCGACATCAATGCCAGCAACCTGTATTTTGCCAAGAAGAGCCTGCGCAAATGGTTGCGCGAAGCGAATAAGCATGTCCGTTATATTGGCACCAAAACGGCCGAAGTGGAATTGTTGATGGCCTGGTGCAAACTGCTCAGAAAATCGGGTATCCCTTACGATAAGAGCCCGGCGTTGGTGAACTTATATCTATCACAAGTCAAAAAGATCAAGAAGGCAATTGATGGTTTGCACGAAGACCTGCAGTACGACTATACGCGGGCGCTCGATGCTTTGGCGAAATAGCCAATGCTGTTATTAAGCAGCCCTCGGTATTATATTGTATTACTAATTTTGCAGCATGCGCGACTACAAAGAATATTTTATCATTCCGGCTGAGCCCGGTGAATTGTATATAGCATTGACCAATACTGCTACCATCCGACTGTGGACGGGTGAAGAGGCCATTATGTCAGAAGAGCCAGGTAGTGAATTCAGTTTGTGGGAAGATGCCATTGCCGGACGAAATATCTCGTTCGAAAAAGGAAAATCAATTGTGCAGGAATGGTATTTTGGCGATGAACAGCCGACGCCATCAATCGTTACCATGCGCTTGCATGCGCACAAGGCAGGCACTTCGTTTGAAGTGCGGCAAACGAATATCCCCGATGAGGCATATGACGAAATCGTGGAAGGCTGGCGAGAAGTTTATATCGCCAGCCTGCTTGATTTTTATGTCGAATAATTTCAGGCAACAGAAAACAGGTTACAGGCAATCGCCCGTCTCTTTTGGTTTGATATAAGGTGCTGTACGCGGCGGCATGATCCAATTCGCGAATGGATTGATGGGTACAATCTTGGTCAATACAGGTGCTTTCGGTGCAGCCGGCAGTTTGCCGTTTTTCTTCTTGCGACTCACCGGGTGGTGGATCTGCGGTTTTTGATTTTGGAAAGCGGGTATCATGTACTTCTGTTTATACCCAATTTGCCCCAAATTCCAGGCCAGCATCGGCGCCGAAATGTTAAGTTCGTTTGGGGAGAGATTTACCGCAAAAAAATTACGGTTCGCTGACAAACTACCTCAACGGTGTTCTGCATACGCACACCGACTGATGCCCTTTTCAATTTTGGCACAGTCCTGCGGCGTCAATAATATGTCTGCAGCACACAAAGCATCTTTTAATTGTTGTTCATGCCGAATGCCAACCACGGCAGTCGACACTGCCTTGTTGGCCAATGCAAACGCGATGGCAATGGAAGCGGGTGAAGTTTGTATAGCAAGCGCCAGGTCGCTGATCGCCGCCGCGGCTGTTGCAACCGTATCGGTGCTATGGCAGAGATAGGGTCTCGGCGTTTTTCCCGCAAGGAGTCCGCCGGCCACGGTGCCCCGCGCTAACACGCCAATGTTTTTGGCGGACAATAAATGGAAACAGTCTTCTTCTGGCCGGCTATCGAGCAAACTATATTGCATCATGACCGTCGATATGGCAGACAATGCCGCAAAGCGGCGGATCACATTGGGCCGGATCGAGGAGATGCCATAGTAGCGGATCTTGCCCTGCTGCTGCAAGGTGTGGAACGCATCAATGACTTCTTCGATCGGGTCATCGATGGTGCCACCGTGTAGTTGATACAAATCAATATAATCGGTGCCCAGCCGGCGAAGGCTCTCGTCTGCCGCGCGCAAAATATAGTCGCGCCGGGGGTTCCAGGTCCAGCTTTCGCCATCGGGGTTTAACTGGTTACCGACCTTGGTCGCAATCAGTATTTCCTGGCGGCGACTTCCCAGTGCCTTGCCCAGCATCGTTTCATTTTCGCCGCGATTATATAGATCAGCGGTATCGAAAAGGGTGATGCCGCCATCGATGGCCTGGCCAATGAGGGCAGTATGGTCGCCGGCAGCGGGATCGAGCGACATACAGCCGAAGGCGATGCGGCCGCCTATGAATCCTTTATTATCTGCTGTATGACGTTCCATGATTCAATAACTTTATGTACCACTGAAGAAATTTTATACTTCTACTGAAATAACCACCATGAAAAAAATGCCTATTTCCCTCGCCGTTGTCGGTATATGCTTTTTGTTTGCCTGCCAGTCGGCAAAGTCGAAGAAAGAGCCACAGAACGGTTTATCAACCTGGCCAATACAAACTGATAGCGCGGCTGCGGCGAATACAAGTAACGAAAAAAAAGTGGATTCAGTTTCGCCTGTTGGTGATACCAGCAACCTGCCGCTGGTAGATACTTATTGGGTGTTGACCGAACTGGGTGGCAATCCATATACTGTCAAAACAGGTAAGAGAGAAATTTATATCCGCCTAAAAGCGGACAGCAGCGTGGAAGGGTTTTCGGGCTGTAACCGGATTGGCGGTAGATACGAAATAAAAACGGGTGATCGGATTCGGTTCGACAAACTAATGGGCACCCTGATGGCATGCGACGACCTGAAGCTGGAAGATCTTTTCAAAGCGAGCCTGCAAAAAGCCGATAACTATAACTATGGCAACAACAAACTCGTGCTCAACAAAGCGCGTATGGCGCCGCTGGCACGGTTTGTTGCAAAAACAAGTTTGAAATAAAATCGTAGGTAAAGAGGGGAACACTATTGCCCCATTTTTTCCATCTCATCGGCACTGGGACCATAACTGCCCGGAATGGCGATATTGAGGAGACGCAAGTACACGCCCAATTGCGCGCGGTGGTGGGTGTTTTGGTTTAGCGCGTGGCGGATCACGACTCGTTTCGGGTCTTTCATGTAAACATCATCGCCGCTGCGCATAGTCCAGGTTTTTTCGAGGTCTTCTGCACTGGCAGCTGTCAAAGCCTTGATGCTTTTTTCCAAATTCTTATCAAAGAAACTGACCAGGCCTGTTGCGCTGTTTTCGTCGGGATAATTATAACCGGCCATGTCCTGGAAATTGAGTTCGCTGGTTTCCAGCATCACGGCTGGCCAGGCAGCAATATCCACCAGGTGATTGGCCAGGGTTTTGATGTCCATGCTTTTGGCATGTGGCTTCCAATCAAAACGGTCGTCGGCGATAATTGCCAGAAACTTACGGGTGGTTTCGCCTTCCTGGATTACTTCGTCGAGAAATTCTTTCGCTGTGATCATATAAAAAATTTAATAGACCAAAGTAATGGCCAACGGATGACAACGGTATGTCAGTAGCTTATTTCGTTTCCAGTTTTTCCCTGATTTCCTGCATTTGGAAATATTGGTATAAACGCAGGGCCTGATCGGCCACGCAGTTCCAATAGAGGGCAGGGGCGGTTCTTTGCTGGTAAGCGCTGGTGCTGGAAACAATCGTTTTTCCGTAGCGTGTGGCAACAACATGCAATGCACTGTTCTGCGCAAATAAATAGCCGGGTGTACTGGTGAGAATGGCCTGGTCGTCGCGGGAAACAACCGCGGGTGCGTCCGCGAGCAGGCTACGGTCGTTGGTCAGTGTTTGTTGCACTATATCGCGCGGAGCGGCAATCTCCACCATCGAAGTGACGGTTCTGGTTCTTGGCATTTTATAAATACTCTCCAGGGCGATGAGTGCCGGTACGGAAATAAAAAGAAGGATCAGCGACATAGAGAGTTCGCTGCGCAGCCTGGAACGCAGGTAACAGAGTCCCAATAAAAAACCGAGATAACTAAACAAGGCCAGCAAGGGGGTTGCCATCAACAACCAGGGCAAGGTTTCTAATCGAAACAGCAGGAGGCCGACTGTATAAACAAGCAAGGTCAGCCAAGAGGTATCGCGTAAGGATTTGCCACGCATATCGTGCGGATAGCCGTGTAATACCGTACTACCGGCTGCCAGCACCAGGGGGAGAACGATATTCAGTCCCCAGCCACGCCAATGCAATAAGTGCAACGAAAAATAAGCGAAGCCCCAACAAAGGGTGCATACAAAAAGTATATAAATGGTTGATCTGGTAGGGTGCCGGGTCATTTTCACAAAACTATTTAGATAACGACGAAACTGCTTTTTAGTTAATCGTGAAACACCCCTTTTTGACCAATTTTCGAGGAACGCCCATTCGTCGAAACAAAACCGTTAAAACGAATCCAAAACTGTTAACACCCAGAAGAAACCCCGCCTGCACGCGGCAGCAACTAAACACGGCCTTCGTCGATGGGTTCCCACAATTCAATTTTATTGCCCTCGGGGTCTAACAGGTGAATGAATTTTCCGTAGTCGTAGGTTTCGATTTGATCGAGCAGGGGAACGTTTTGTTTTTTTAGTTCTTCTACCAGGGCTTCGAGGTTATCGACCCGGTAATTGATCATGAACGCTTTGGTCGACGGATCAAAATAATTGCTGTTTGCCGCAAAGGCCGTCCACTCCGTGAGTCCTTTTTTTGCACTCCCTTCTTCCCGCCATTCGAAACTGGCGCCATAGTCACCACTATCGATGCCCAAATGCGTCTTGTACCATTCATTGATGGCTTTCGGGTCTTTGCTTTTAAAAAACACTCCGCCGATGCCGGTTACTTTTTTCATTTGAAGTTGGTTGTTGGGTTGCTGACTGTTTTGTTTTTACACGGTTAGTTGGCGAGGGCATGTAGTTCTGCTTGTAAATTTTGCCTGGCTTTCGCTTCATACAAAGCATGAAAATGCGCTGTTTTGAAAATCCGATCCATATGTAAAAAATGCTCCAGCACTTTTCTTCGACCGGGTTTGTAAGCCAGGTCGGGATAGAACTTATATTCTTTCCTGATTTGGGCACTGTATTGGTTGTAGCTGTCGGGATCTGCACCCAATATCGAAAGATCGGCATCTGTAAAGAAAGAGGCATCGGCTACGGGTGTGGTCTTGTGTGATTTCGTGGCCATGATCAAGGTTCTACAAGCATTGATTCGATCCCAGGGAACAGGCAGGTTGCCCAGTCGCATCGCTGCCAGGGCACTGCTTTTTTCTTCATTGTCCTGTTTAAGGGTATTGTACACGATATCATGATAGCTGATGGCAAAAACCATCATGTCCCAATCGTTGATCCATTCTTTTACGGGTAGTAGTTGTGAAAAAAGATGTTCGAGGTGCCGCAGGTTGTGGTAGCGGCGGGTTGTGTGCGAATGCGCGGCCTGGATTTCCTTCCACAAGGCATCAATGCCAGTAGTATCGGCGCTATAGTGGCCGGCTATTTCTTTAAAAGTCGATTCCAGCATAAATGGTGAACAGCCATTAAAATTAATGGAAAGAAATTGTTCCCATCTGCCGCTTGTATAACTAGTGCATAAGCGGTTTCGCAATTTTACTATCGAGATCCAACTGGAAAAAATGATCTTTTTCCGTTCGTAAAAACAACTGCCGGTCTTTGATCAGCATTTCGGTAATGTGATCGTGCTGGAGGTCTTCGGGCAGGTGCGGATTGTACATGATGCGGTACAACAACACCGACCAAATCGGCTTTCCATTGGCGGCATCGAGGGCAACGATGCGGCCCATGCGGTTCACCGGCGCTGTTAGTAGCAGATTTTCGAACCGGACCGGGTAAACCTCCCTGGGAATAAATCCCGGCCGTTTTATCGCAGTTTTGCGTTCGTTTTTGTGAAACATGGTGCGGATTTTGCGAAGGGTCTAAGAGTCTGTAAATTCGACCTATCTATAACGTTTTCAATGTGTTCTGCATTGTATATTGTGAACAAAGCCTGTCAACATTTGTTAATAAAATTCAGTTGCATGTCATTTTTACAGAATTTAATAGCTTAGTGCATTTATAGAAGACAGATTCGTGTTTGATTTGCAAAATGACCCGACCGCTTTGAACTAACCGCCGCATGAGACTAGCCGCCTTATTCCTATGCTTCTGTGTAGGCTGTTTATTTTTGTCAATAACCCAATCGGTTATTGCGCAAAATGTCGGCCGGCAATTCTCTGCACGCTTGCTTGATTCAGTCAACCACCAGCCGGTTGTATATGCCACCGTAAACATCTTCGACACCCAGAAAAAAATAATTGCCAGTGGCTATGCCGACGAAAAGGGATTGGTTAAAATAGAAAAGATTGTACAGCAACCCAGTGCGTTAGAAATAACCGCCACGGGTTATAAGGCGATCGAGATCGAATGGCATTGGCCCGCTTCACAACAGATAGTTGATATTGGAACGATACAGCTTGTTGGTTCATCCGATAACCTGGAGCAGGTGATTGTAACGGGCCGTCGTCGCCTCGTAGAACAAAAGCCCGGCATGCTGGTATACCGGGCCATCAACGATCCCTCTAACCAGGGTGGCACAGCCGCCGATGTTTTGCGCAAGGCGCCCATACTCAATGTTGATGCGCAGGGAAACGTGAGTATGCGCGGCAGTTCGAGATTGCGTATCTTGATCAATGGAAAGTTCTCCGGACAAATGGCCCGCAACGCAGCCGATGCCCTCAACATGATTCCGGCAAATATCATTGAGTCGGTAGAGATCATCACCAATCCTTCGGCCAAATACGATGCAGAGGGCACGGCCGGCGTTATTAATATCATCACCCGAAAAGGAACCAATAAAACAACCGGCGCGTTGGAGTTGAGTGCGAGTAACCTCAACCAGATGTTTAATCCGCGCATTGAATTTACCAGTGGCAAATGGAATGTTTCCGTGCATGGGCACCTGCATCGGATGATAACCAAACAACAAGCTGATTACTATCGTGTATTAAAATCTGATAACAGCACGTTGTACCAGGAATGGCGGGGCAACAATGCGGCGCCGCATGGCTCGGCAGATTTTACGGTGGTGTATGATGCCGACTCGCTTACCGAATGGAGCCTTGGTATCAATACCAGCCTCGGCCACTGGCCCACCAATAGTACGATTGCCAACAGAACCGTTGAATCCAATCGCAGTTTGCGCGAGGCCTATGTACAGAACACCCATTTTACAAGTAACTATTTCAATACAGATATCAACCTGGCCCTCAAAAAGAAATTGCAGCGACCGGGGCATGAACTGGTGGTACAGGCACAATGGTCGCCGGGAAAGAGCCGCGAGCCTTACCAATCGTCGCTTTATAACCAGGCAAACGTTTTATTTTATGAGGAAGACAACCAGAATAGAATCCGCAAAAACGAGCTGACTTTTCAGACCGATTATGTTCTGCCCTTCAACACAAAATATACGCTCGAAACGGGAATTAAAGGCATCTGGCGCAAAGCAAGCAACCGATACAATGTATTGTCTAATACCGGCAGCGGCTGGGTAGAAGAAGCGGATCGTTCGGATTATTTCAGCAATGACCAGGAAGTGGCAGCGGCTTACGCATTGATGAAGGCCACTATTAAAAGTTGGTATTTTGAAGGCGGACTTCGTTATGAACAAACTTTCATGCGTGGTAATCTTCAGCAAGCAGCACAAAAGTTCAGCCAACAGTTTGGTAACCTGGTACCAACGGCCACGATCACCCGAAAACTCAATGCCGACCAAAACCTGACATTGAGTTATACCAAACGAATTACGCGGCCGTATATCGCCGACATGAACCCCAATATCAATGCCAGTGATCCCAAGAACCTGTCGAGCGGAAACCCTGATCTCCGGCCCGAGATCAGTCACCAGGTAGAACTGGTGCATGGCCTCAATGCCGGGCGCTCGTTTTTCCTGAACAGTTCTTTTTTCTGGCGCAAAACCGATAATTCCATTATTGAATACAGCAGTACAGATGCAGCCGGTATTGTATTAACGCGCAAAGAAAACCTGGCCGGCAACAGCAGCACCGGTGCGAATATTTCAGTCACCACTATGCCGGTAGAATGGATGACGTTGAATGGCGGCTTCTCTTCTTACTATGTCAAGTATAGAAGTGCGGCCCTGGCTATTAACAACAATGGCTGGATAAACGATTTGAGTTTGAATGCAGCCGTTCGACTGCCAAAGAAATACAGCGCCCAACTTACTTTTTATTACAACGGAAAACGTTTCAACCTGCAAGGCGACGGCTCGCCTATGCTGTATTACAGCGGCTCGGTGAAAAAAGAATGGAGCAAGCCCAAGTTGTCGCTAACACTGTTGGCAGTAAACCCTTTTAATGAATACACGCCGCAGGATGTATGGGTTCGTACCGACAATTTTTATTCGTATAGCCGCGATCGATATTACCTGCGCGAATTCAAGCTGACGCTGAACTGGGAATTCGGGACAACGAATGGCAGTCGCCGCGGGCAAAAGATCAGCAACGACGACATACGTTCTAATGACCGGCGCTGACGACGGGCGGTAGGCGCGAAGCAAAAACCAGGCATTGGGCCGATTTTTGTACATTCAGCGTCAATACGTCAAATCATGAAGCCATTATGGAGAAACTTGTTGCTCCTGGTGCTGTCTCTGGTTGTTTGCCTCTATTCAGTATATATTTTATCGCCGCGCTACCTACCCGGAACTGCTGAACCGGCAAACCGCTTTTCGGCCTTACGTGCCAGTGAACATTATCGTGTAGTTGCTGCCATGCCACACATGACAGGCACCATCGCCAACACGCGGGTGCGTGATTCGATCATTGCGTGGTGCGATTCATTTAAACTCGATGTGCAAGTGGATACTGCCATCGGGCTGCGCAGCTTTTCGAGTATAACCCTCGGCGCTGTTACCTACAATATTCGGGCACGATTGCGGGGCACTGGTTCCGGTCGCGCTATTTATGTGGTCTCGCACTACGACTCAGCACCCAATTCTTATGGTGCGGGCGACGATGGCATAGCTGTCATTGCCATGATGGAATCCATTCGCGCCCTGCGGGCGGATCACAAAGCCTTTAAAAACGACATCGTTTTCTTGTTCACCGATGCTGAAGAAGCCGGCTTGCTGGGCGCTGCTGCCAGTATGCGTGATAGCAGTATAAAAAAAGACATGGCCATTGCTTTCAATTATGATGGCACGGCGGTACGGGGCGCTAGTATGTTGCTGGAAGCGAGTCCCTCGGTTCGGCCATTGTTAGAACATTACCGCAACCTGCCACATCCCTTTGGTACTTCGCTTTCGGCCGAAGGCAAAAAACGCGCGCCAGGCCACCTCGATTTCGAATTGTTTAAAGAAGCCGGTATTCCTGGTTTCAGCCAGGTATTGCCCGAAGGCAGAAGTCATTACCATAGCCTGATTGATCGCCCCGAAGCAATCGACCTGAAAACTGTGCAGCAACACGGTGAAAACATGCTGGCACTCATCAAAGAGTTTGGCGATGTCAATCTGCAACAATTGAAAGGAGAAGAAGTCTATTATTTTCCGGTGCTCAATCATCTTTTTATTTATGCGGCGAGCTGGCAACTATGGTTGCTGTTATTGTGCAACGGTTTGTTTATTGCTTCATTTGTTTTGTTTTTGCGCGAAGAGCGCGAAGCCGGCAATGAAGCGCCCTGGGGCTCGTTTATGTTTGCCGTGGCGCGCTTTCTGTTGGTGTTGCTCTTCTCTTTTGTCATCGCCTATGCGCTGTTGTCGCTGATACAGAAAGCGTATCCGGACCTGGCGCGTTTTCAAAATTATGAAAGCTACAATGCCTGGCTGTATTATATCGCCCTCGGCTGCAGCGCCTTGACGGTTTTCGGTTGTGTATATGCGTTTGGTAAAAGAACGTTTAGTGTGCCGGCCGCCATGGCTGGATTTCATTTTTTATTGATCGTATTGGCCGATGCTTTGTACACCCAGGTGCCGTCGGCCTTGTATTGCTTGCTGTTCCCGCTGCTTTTTTCTTTGCTTGCTGCCCTGGTTCGCTGGCGGCGTGCCGACGAAACAGCCGCCCGTGGCCCACGCACCTTACTGGGCTTTCTTGCCGCCTTACCCGCTTGCTTGTTGTTGCCGACCGTTATTTATTTTAGTTATGCAGGCGCGTTTGGCTTATCGGTGTATACGGCTGCTTTGTGTGTGCCGGTCGTTATATTGGCCGGTTTCCTCCTGCCTTTGTGGAAAGAGGTGGATTATAAATTGCCTTACTGGCTCCCGGGACTCTCGTTTATGGGCGTATTGATCTGTTTTCTGTTTGCGCATTTGGGCAGTCATTTCAGCAGTCGGTATCCGCTTCGGTCCAGTTTATATTATCGGTATGATATGGACAAAAACCAGGCTGTCTGGCTGTCAGATATTGGCCATACAGATCGATGGAATAAAATCTATCTCGGCAATGCCAAGCCGGGTGTGTATACTGATTCAACTTTTCTTTATAGTCGCTCAGAATTAACTGAGCGGTTGAACAGCAAGGCCGATACCCTCGATGTATTGGCACCTGTTATACGCCTGGCGAAAGACAGTGTAGCCAATGGCAGTCGTTATGTTCAATTGGTGTTTGCTTCCAGTCGCGAAGCAACACTGTTACGGGTAGCCTTTGGTGCTGTGGTGGTGAAAGACATGGTGATCAATGGTATACCGGTTACTGATGCGGTGGTT